>WBZO01002215.1_pt1 | contig 26163 bp, 30 predicted proteins | sample 5204261 | NCBI WGS metagenome assembly WBZO01 (sample SAMN12412400, study PRJNA552823) | activated sludge metagenome | isolation source: activated sludge from anammox sidestream of wastewater treatment plant... | place: USA: North Carolina | collected 2017-09
ATCGTGCTCAGACTGCACCATGGGATGCGGAGTGAAACAGTGCCTCGTTTTGAGAAATTGAACCCAAAGGATGTCGTGCTGGGCCGCGGGCGTTCGGCGCTCCGCGAACGGAGCGAGTATGTCGACGCGCTCCGTCACGCCCAGGCAGGCTCCATCGCTCTTGAAAAGGGCGACGACCCGGCGCGCGTCAAGCGTCTGCTGAAGCTGGCAGCGAAGGACCTGGGCGTCCGCGTGCGCTCGTCGTGGGAAGATGCGTCGCAGCAGGTCCTGCTCTGGAAGCGGAGCGGCAGCTAACGCGTGCTGGAGGTCAGGACGAGCGGCCCCCACCACCGGGCTCCCGCTGGAGCCTCCGCACAGCGTCGCGCGCCTCGTTCAGGTCTGCAGCCTCCACGTAGAACGTCACCGTGGCGACCCGCGCCTTCCCGCGCCGCCCCCCTTCCATCCGCAGCGGCTCGGCGGCGTAGCGCATCCGCTGGACGCACCAGGCCACCATGCGCAGGAGTTCAAGGTCGCTGTCGCGCCTTCGCTCCAGCGCCTGTCGCCGCTCCGGTCCACTCCTCGGCAATCTTTCCTCCATGCGCTCACCGTGGCATGAAGCCGCACGACACCCGACTGTCGAATGGCACGCTCGCGTTGTAGCAGGCACGGCGCACCTGGAGACAGTCTTCCGCCGGATGGAGGCTGACAGGAAGCCTTACCCGCGCGGCCATCGATTCCCGACGATGGAGTCATGAGCGGCAAAGCCAGGACCCAGCGCACGCCTGAGTGGCGCAATCGCATCACCGGCCATGGCCAGGAGGCGCCCGACCAGCTCCTCGCCAACCCTCGCAACTGGCGAGTCCACCCGAAGGCGCAGCAGGAGGCACTCGCCGCTGTCCTCGACCAGGTCGGCTGGGTGCAGGACGTCATCGTCAACCAGCGCTCCGGCCACGTCGTCGACGGCCACGCCCGCATCGCCCTAGCCATCTCGAAGCAGGAGCCGACCGTCCCCGTGGTCTACGTCGACCTCGACGAGGACGAGGAGCGGCTGATCCTCGCCTCGCTCGACCCGCTGTCCGCGATGGCCACGACAGACCACGATGCGATGCGCGAGCTGCTGGCGGAGATCTCCGTCGACGACGACGCACTGCTCGCGATGTTCGAGAAGGTCTCGCCGGGCAAGCGGAACGGCGGCAACACCGACCCGGACGCCGTACCCGAGACGCCCGAGCAGTCGTACGTCCAGCGGGGCGAGGTCTACGTCCTCGGGCAGCACCGGCTGATGTGCGGCGACTCCACGAGCCCCGAGGACGTGGCGCAACTCATGGCCGGCGAGAAGGCGTCGCTGCTCGCGACCGACCCGCCGTATCTCGTCGACTACCAGGGCGGGAACCACCCGCAGTCCTGGCACAACAAGCCGGACGTGAAGGACAAGCACTGGGACGACTACCGCGACCCGGATGCCGCCTCGGGCTTCTTCGCCGACTTCCTGCGGGTCTGGCTCGCCCACTGCGCCCCGGACGTGCCGGTCTACCAGTGGCATGCGACTCGGCGGCAGGCGCTCGTCGAGGACGCGTGGCGGAAGAACGGGCTGCTCGTCCATCAGACGCTGATCTGGGTGAAGGCCCGCCCGGTCCTGACGCGCTCGGACTACATGTGGCAGCACGAGCCGTGCTTCTACGGCTGGCCCGAGGGCCACCGCCCCGCGCAGAAGCCGCCCGCCAATGCCTCGACCGTCTGGGAGATCAACCAGCAGGGCGAGCAGGACGGCATCCACCCGACCCAGAAGCCGGTCGAGGTCTTCGCGCGCCCGATCCAGTACCACACGACGCCCGGCGCGATCTGCGCCGAGCCGTTCTCGGGATCGGGTTCACAGCTCATCGCCGCCGAGCAGCAAGGCCGCCGCTGCTTCGCGATGGAGCTGGAGCCGAAGTTCGTGCAGGTCGCCATCGAGCGATGGGAGGCGTTCACCGGCCTCAAGGCCGAGCGGGAGGAGTCAGGGTGAAGCTACGCCTCGACCGTCCCGTCGAGTCCGATCGTCACGGCGTCCCCGAAGAGGATGGCGGCCCAGGCTTCGAGGCCGGCAGTGTGCTTGCCGAACGTGGTTGCGTGCTCCGCGCAGTGGCGCACCAGCGCGAGCCGTCCCTCAGGCGTGTCTGGGAACGCTGGCGAGATCGGTGTGCCCTCACTCGTCGTCTCGTAGGCCATAATCACGCCCCCGTTGCCGGGCTGGGGCATCTGTTCAGGCAGCAGTGGTACGAAGCGACCGCGCTCGTCGCGCGGATGCTCCCAGTTGGCCGGCACGTGTCGCACCTCGCGATTGGCGATCATCCGTGGCTCGTACTGGGTCTCCCGCATCCCGTGCTCCCGTCGCTGCGTGAGCATTCATCACTCAGTGCGATCCCAAAGTCAACGCTCGGAGCAATCGTATCGACTCACCCCGGCGAGTCGTTGACTTCGTGCGCGTCCAGAGTGAGTGATGCAGTCCACCAGGGACGGCACGAAGGGAGCACAGACGATGCCGATCGACGGAGGACTGCGGGACAAGCTGGCGGCGGGCACGGTGCTGGTCGCCAAGTACAAGGGCACCGAGCACCGCTGCGAGGTGGTGACGGGCGAGGACGGCAAGCGCCGCTTCCGCCTCGAGGACGGGCGCGAGTTCCGCTCGCCCTCGTCTGCCGGGAGCGCGGTGATGGGCGGGGTCGCCTGCAACGGCTGGCGGTTCTGGACCCTGGCCGACGGGGTGAAGAGCGCCGCGAAGCCCGCCAAGACGAAGGCCGAGTCCGCGAAGCCGGAGCGACCGCGCTGCGACGCCTGCGGCAAGCAGTTCATGAGCGCGAAGCAGCTGGAGCACCACGCGGCGAACGCCGAACGGCTCTGCCGCCCCGCCTAGCTGTCGGCGCGCACGTCGCCCGCAGCGGCCCCCTCGCGGGGGCTGCTGTCGTCCTGTCGGACACCCGCGCCCTGCCGCCACACGTCGCGCCTCGAGGCCTCCGTCGTGGGTGAGCGCGGCCCCCTTCCGAAGCCGAACGCGCGCCGCCGCAACACCCGTCGCAGCGCGGGCCGCGTCCCCGTGGCGCACCCCTCGAAGCCCCGGTCGCTGACCGGCGAGGCCGCTGCCGAGTGGAGCCGCGTCGTCCCCGAGCTCGAACGCTCCGGCATCCTCAGCACCGTCGACCGGGCGCTCCTCGTCCGCTACTGCACCGCGTGGGCGGACTGGGTCGAACTCGACCGGCTGCTCCAGCAAGGCGGCAAGATCGTGCGTGGACAGAAAGGGAACCTCGTCCGCAGCCCGGCGTGGCTGATGCGAAAGGACGCCGAGCAGACCCTGATCGAACTCGGACGGCAGCTCGGCCTGACCCCGGTGGCCCGCCTCCGCGCCGGCATCACCCACGAGCCCGCGCCGGTCGCCTCGGACGAGCCCGAGGACGAGCGCGTCACCGACTTCGCCGCCGAGCGCCGGAAGAGGCTTACCGGTGCCGGTTGAGCGCGTCACTGCACCCGGCCATGACCGGGACCGTTCGCTCGGCTGGCTGGCCGCCGCGTGGATGGAGCACTTCTGCGTCCACGGCCCCGGCGACATCCAGGGGCGGCCGCTCTCGGTCGCCCACCCTGACGGCATCCCGCTCTCGGACGAGCTGACGATGCTGCTCGCCGACTCCTACGCCCTGGACCGCGAGGGGCGGCGTCTCTACGACTCGGTGTTCTTCTCCCGCCCGAAGGGCGCGGACAAGTCCGGCCAAGCGGCGCGGATCGCGCTGTTCGAGGCGTTCGGCCCGTGCCGCTTCGGCGGATGGGCCGAGGGCGGCGAGACGTTCGAGTGGATGGACTTCCGCTACCGGTACGAGCCCGGCGAGCCGCTGGGGCGAGCGATCACCTACCCCTTCCTGCGCTGCATGGCGACGGAGGAGGGTCAGACCGGGAACGTCTACGACGCCATCTACTACAACCTGACCGAGGGCCCGCTGAGGGAAGCATTCGACCGCCGCGACGACGTGGGGCTCACTCGTATCTACCTCCCCGGCGGCGGCGAGATCCGCCCGTCCACCGCCTCCTCCGCCTCGAAGGACGGCGGCAAGGAGACGTGGACGAACTTCGACGAGACGCACCTCTACCTGCTGCCCGAGCTGAAGCGAATGTATGCCACCGTACGGAGGAACATGGCGAAGCGGGCCGACGCGGAGCCGTGGTCGTTCGAGTCATCGACGATGTACGAGCCGGGCCGGAACTCCGTCGCCGAGGAGTCGCACGCCTTCGCCCAGCGCATCCGCGAGGGGAAGGCGCGACGCGCCCGGATGCTGTTCGACCACCGCGAGGCCCCGCCCGACGTCGACCTGCGGGACGAGCAGTCGCTCCGCGCCGCTCTGGTCGAGGCCTACGGGGACGCGTCCTCCTACATCGACCTCGACCGGATGATCTCCGAGATCTGGGACATCCGGAACGACGAGACGAACTCCCGGCGCTACTTCCTGAACCAGGCGACCGCCGCGGTGGACGCGTGGCTCGCGCCGCACGAGTGGGACGCCTGTGCTCGTCCCGACCACGTCGTGCCCGAGGGCGCGCTGGTCACCCTCGGGTTCGATGGCGCGAAGTCCGGCGACCACACGGCGCTCATGGGCTGCGAGGTCGAGACCGGTCACCTGTTCACGCTCGGCGTGTGGGACCCCGAGGACTACGACGGGGAAGCTCCTCGCTCGGCCATCAATGGTGCGGTCGAGCACGCCTTCGGCCGCTGGGACGTGGTGGGCTTCTACGCCGACCGTCACCCGTGGCAGTCCTACATCGACCAGTGGGCAGAGAGTTACGGCGATCGCCTGCTCGCCCATGCTTCGCAGAAGCACCCGATCGAGTGGGACATGTCAGGTCGCCGTACCGAGGACGACCCCGAGGGCGTCGGTGGTTCCCGCCCTATCACCCGCGCAGTGGAGGCGTTCCACGACGCCGTGGTGGAGGGCGCGCTCACCCACGATGGCGACACCCGCCTCGCCCGCCACGTCTACAACGCCCGCCGCCGCCCCAACGCCTGGGGGATCACGATCGGCAAGGAGTCGCGGCTGTCCCCGCGCAAGATCGACGCCGCAGCCGCCGCCGTGCTGGCTCGCCTCTGTCGCCAGGACTACCTCGCCCTCCCCGACCGCCGGAAGCGCCGCCAGAAGACCGGGCGCGCGGTCTTCGTCTAGGAGCCGACCATGCTCAACGCCGCATCCGCCATCGAACAGACCCGGAGCATGCTCGCGTGGCGAGCCGCCGAAGCCGACCACCTCGCGCGTATCCACGCCTACCTGCGCGGCAAGCAGCCGCTCCCGATCATCCCGGCCGGCGTACCCAACGAGGTGCGTCGGCTCGCGGAGATGTCGCGCGTGAACGTGCTCGACCTCGTGATCTCTGCCGTGGCGCAGTCGCTCTATGTGGACGGCTACCGCGCCGAGCGCGAACCGGACGACGCCCCCTCCTGGTCGGTCTGGCAGGCGAACCAGATGGACGCGCGCCAGACGGGCGTCCACCGGGGCGCACTCGCCTACGGCGTCTCGTACGTGACGGTGCTTCCCGGCGACACCGCACCGGTGCTGCGCGGCTACTCCCCGAGGCGGATGACGACGCTCTACGGCGAGGACGACCTCTGGCCGACGTTCGCGCTGCGCGCGGAGCCTTCGGGCAAGGAGTGGCTGTACCGGCTCTACGACGACGAGGCGGTCTACTACCTCTCGGGCAGCGAGAAGCCAGATGGCGAGGTGCTGTGGCTGGAGACGCGCACGCACGACCTCGGCGTCTGCCCGGTCGTCCGCTTCCAGAACACGATGGAACTGGACGACGAGGTACGCGGCGAGATCGAGCCGCTGATGCCGATCCAGGACCAGATCGACCTCACCACCTTCGAGCTACTGGTGGCGCAGCACTACGGCGCCTTCCGCCAACGCTACATCCTCGGGTGGACGGCGGAGAGCGAGGCGCAACAGCTGAAGGCGTCGGCGGCGCGACTGTGGACGTTCGAGGACTCGAAGGACGAGATCGCGGTCGGGGAGTTCGCGCAGACCGACCTCAAGGGTTACCTCGACTCCCGCGAAGCATCGCTCCGCCACGCAGCGACCATCTCGCAGACGCCGGCGCACGAGCTGCTCGGGCAGATGGTGAACCTCTCCGCGGAGGCGCTGGTAGCGGCGGAAGCGTCGCAACGTCGCAAGATCACCGAGCGCGAGATGTCGTTCGGGGAGTCGTAGGAGCAGGTCCTGATGCTCGCGGGACGCATCCAGGGGGTTGAGCAGGGCTCCGGTGCGCAGGTGCGCTGGCGGGACACGGAGTCGCGTGCGCTGTCCGCAACCGTCGACGCCCTCGGGAAGATGGCGGCGATGCTCGGTGTTCCGGTGCAGGAGCTGTGGGAGAAGATCCCGGGCGTCACCCAGCAGGACGTGGAGCGCTGGAAGACAACGGTCGCCGAGGGCGACCCGATCGCCAGCCTCGAGGCGATGCTGTCGCGCCAGGGGAACGCCGCGTAGTGGCGAGGACGCTCGCGGGCGCTCGGCTCACGGAGCGGCATCGGACGGCGCAGCTAGCGCTCCGAGCGCTGGCGCTGCGACAGGTGCTGGAGATCTGGCCGGCGTTTGACGTCGAGGACGCGGCGCGCTCATGGCCTGCGGTCGAGGCAGCACTGCTCGCGGTGATCGGGGAGCGGCGTGCCGTCTCGGCGTCGCTGGCGGCGGGGTACTTCGAGGCGTTCCGGCGGGCGGAGCGCGTTGACGGGGTCGCTGCACCCGTTCTTGCCGCATTCGATTCGGAGGCGGTCGCGCGGTCGCGCACCTCCCTGGAGGTGACGGGGTACATGACGGCGGAGCGGCTTCGGGCGCTCAAGCACGCGGACCCAGGCAATGTGGCTCTGGTGCGCGTCTCGGGCGCAGTCACGCGGCACGTGCTCGACGGCGGGCGTGAGACATTGCTGGCGTCGGTGCGCCGCGACCGCCTGGCACGGGGTTGGGCACGGGTGACTTCAGCCGAGCCGTGCGAGTTCTGCTCGATGCTGGCGTCTCGTGGTGCCGTCTACTCGGCGACCAGCGGGGCATTCCAAGCGCATGATCACTGTGGGTGCGGGTTAGAGCCAACCTACTGAAGGAAGCCGTACGGCCTCACGCGGCGGTGCATCGGCGTGGCGGGCCAACAGCGTGATGCGCTCTCGGTTCTGCAGATTGTCCGCAGTGGCTCGTACCTCGTGGCGCTTTCGCAAGGCAGCAACCAGCGAGTGCCTCTGCTCTCCACGAAGGCGCCGTGCAACTCCCGTCATTTCTAGACCAAGACGAGTTGAGGGAGTTGCGTACACTTCCGAGCATCAACGGTCGGTTGGCTTGCCTTCCGATTAGATGGAATCGCTCACCCCATGTTCTTCCGACTCGGAAACCACGGCCGCGTGATGTCGCTTCTGCCTTGGATTGTGGCGGCGACGACCATGGCTGCTGTTGCGGCAATCGTGATGCTCTTGCTAAGTGACCTCGGCGACTCATCTCGAACAGCAGGACAGCTGGGGGCGCTGCGTTACCACGCCGAGCGAATGCGAACCATGGCAGGCGCTTCTGACCGGGACGCCATCCAGCAATTGATGCAGGACCGTGCTTCCCACATCGAACAGCTAAGACCGGGCCTCGTGGAGGCCATCGGTCCGGCACGGGCCGAGGAAGCGCTGTCGGAGATCTCCGTCGCGCTTCAGACAGCTGACGCCGCTGTCCTCGCCGGTGATTCCACCACCGCTGATACAGCCACGAGGAGCGCCGTCTCCGCGATCAACCTCGTCCTCGAGGAAATCGCGCATGTGCGCAGCGCCGCAGTCGAGCGGGGAAAGCACCTTGCGCTGGGTGGGATCGCGCTCGGCATGCTCGGCATGCTCGCCACTGTGACCTCGGGCTTGCGAGGTTCGTTTCGCGAAAAGCAACTCTCTTTCAAGATGGCCGACGAAATTCGGCGGACCGACCGGCTAATCAAGCACGCCCCATCCATCGCCGTACTAGCAGTTGATGCAGACGGCGTCATCGTCGATGTCAGGTCGTCACCAGGATCGGGAGTGACGCCCTCATGGATAGGGTTAAATCTATACAAACTTACTGGCATGGATGAGTTCGCATTCGAAGGCGTCCGGTCTTCTATCGCAGATAAGAAGGAGATATCTAGACAGTTCTTCAGCGATAGCAAGATGTATAGGATTGATTGCTATCCAACGGATGTAGTGGAGCAGGGAGGGCTCGAGGTAATCATTTCGGACGTCACGGAGCAAGTCCACTTCAATCGACAGATCCGGTCCTCCTTCGACGGGATGGTTGGCGTCATCGGCAAGCTGACTGACCTGACTGATCCGTACACGCAAGGCCACGAAGAAACGGTTGCAGAGATCGCGGCGGCCATCGCAAGGTCTCTGGAATTGGAGGAGCGGGCAGTGGAAGGTCTTCGGGTGGCCGCTCGCCTCCATGACACAGGCAAGATCACGATCCCATCGGTGCTCCTCTCGCGTCCGGGCCGACTGCAGCCGGCCGAATTCGAACTCATCAAGAGCCATGTGGAGAATGCACGAAGAATCTTTGAAGACGTCCGGTTCCCATGGCCTGAGATTCAAGCAATCTACGAGCATCATGAGCGGCTGGACGGGTCGGGATACCCCCTCGGCCTGGCTGGAGATGAAATCAGTCTGGCGGGCCGGATCCTCGCCGTCGCGGACGTATGTGACGCAATCACGTCACATCGCCCCTATCGGCCAGCTCGATCTCGTGCCGAACTAATTGATGAGTTAATGGCAGGTCGCAGAACCAGATACGATGCACGGGTCGTGGATGTCACAATTTCACTTATCAATTCAGGTGAACTCCCCTTTCGCCAATCTCTTGGCGCTGATCGTCACGGGGAGGTGCTGTCTGCGGAGCCGACGTAGCGTTTGCGTTGCCGTGCGTCCCTCGAAACTCGAAGTCCTCGCACTCAACTACTGAGGCACGGAACCTGTCCCGGATTCCCGTAGACCCGGGCACTGCCAGTTTCCCCTACACCCGCCCCTGTCACTTTGCCACGATCCCCTCATGGCAGAAGACGAACTGACTCCGTCCACCGACGAGCCCGAGTCGGACCAGCCTGACAGGGACTGGCACGCCGATGCCACGAAGTGGAAGGTGCTCGCTCGCAAGCACGAGAAGGCGGCGAAGGACAACGCCGACGCCGCCCGACGCCTCGCCGAGATCGAGGAGTCCGGTAGGAGCGATCAGGAACGCCTCGCCGAGGCGCGCCGGGCCGCCGAGGAGCGTGCAACCATCGCGGAGCGCGAAGCGAGCCGGCTTAGGGTGGCGCTTCGCAAGGGGCTGACCGACGCGCAGGCGAAGCGACTCGTGGGCGACACCGAGGAAGAACTCGAGGCCGACGCCGACGAACTCCTCGCCACCTTCGCGCCGGCCCCAGCCGAGTCCGACACGGACCTCCCGTCCCGGCCCCGCGAGCGACTGCGTCCCGGCGCCAGGCCGGAGGCGACGCCCGACGAGACCGACCCCGAGAAGCTCGCGGAGACGATCCCGCGCTCCGCGTTCTGAGCGTCCTCCATCACCCGCCCAGACGCTGATCCTTCCAGGTGATCGCACCCCGCGGGTGGCGGTTCACCGTCAGGTCAAAGATGTCTGCCCGGGAGTAGTGGCCGCCGATGTCGCCGAGCGCCTTACGTCGTCGGATGGCCTCCCTCAATCCTTGGGCAACGAGCAACTCATCTGCTCCCGGCGTCGCACGGGCAATCACCTCGCCCTGCGGGCTGATGATGACGCTCGCTCCGGTCAGCTCCGGCTCCGGCAAACTACGCCACTCGTCAGGCAAGCCCGACGTGCTGCTCACCCCTCCCACCGCGATGACGTAGGCACCGGTTTGGAATGCGAAGGCGCGGCTAAGGAGCTCCGACTGTGATCCTGTGGTGTCAGGCCACGCCGCCACGTGGACTTCCGTGCCTTGAGCTGCGAGCGCATACGCGGGCAGGAGCATCTGATGCTCCCAGCAGTTGAGACCTGAGAGCGCGCCGTAGGGTCTTTCGTATGTGCGGAGCCCCGAGGCATCGCCGTCTGCCCAGACTCGCCGTTCCGCGTCGGTCGGCCTCAACTTGCGGTGGCGCCCCAGAATCGTGCCTTCGCGGCTGATGAACAGGAGCGAGGCGTAGACGCTCCCCTTGGTCGCCGGTTCCAGTTCCACGACGCCGATCACGACGTCGACGCTGGCCCTGGCTGCTGCTGCGTATAGCGCCTCGGTCTCCGGCCCCGGAATCAGGATGGCCTGCGCCAGATAGCGACGACGCGCGGCGCTTTGCTCCCTGCTATAGGCGGCGGCCGCCCAGAACGGGTAGCCCGGCAGGAACGATTCCGGGAAGGCGACAACGTCCGCGCCAGCTCATCCGGCCTCATCGATGCGCGCCACGGCCTTATCTAGGGTCGCAGCGGGATCGAAGAAGCAGGAGCCGATCTGCGCCGCCGCTAGCGTGAACTCTTCTTGCACCATGAGGCTCTCCATATCGATGAGCGTTGGGTGACGATAGCGCTTCACGAGGGTCCGTCACCGCACTGCCAAGTAGGCCTACAAGCGCCGCTCGACACCGCACACAATCCTCTAGGAATACGTCTCGATGCTCTGCCGCCATGGCTGGGCCACCCCGTCCCGCGACAGCCGACACGGAGGTCGCAGCGGTCACCCGCTGTAGCTGCATCCGTGGAGGCCCGCCGTGGCAAACACCTTCCTCAAGCCGGAGACCATCTCACGCACCGCGCTCGGCCTGCTGCGCCGAGAGCTGATCCTGCCCCGCCTCGTCACCCGCCTGGGGATCGAGGACTTCCGCGGCGCCAAGAACGACACCGTGAACGTGCGCGTCCCCTCGCGGCTCACCGCGCGCGAGTACGAGTGGCGCACGCGCACCAACCCGATCGTCCTCGACGACGTGACCGAGACCTCCGTACCGGTGGTGCTCGACTCGCACCCGTACTCGGCGGTCGCGGTCACCGACGAAGAGCTGACGCTCGACATCGCCGACTTCGGCGCGCAGGTCCTCAACCCGCAGGTCCTCGCCGTGGCCGAGGAGCTGGAGTCGCTCGTCGCCGCCGCGATCGAGGGCGCGCCCTACGACCCCGCCAAGGTCGTGGACTACACCGAGACCGCTGACGGCGCGGGCGCTGCCTTCTACAAGGCACTCGTGGACGCCCGCAAGATCCTGAACGACGCGCACGTACCCGCCGAGGGCCGCTTCGTGGCGCTCGGCTCCACGGTGGAGGCAGCGGTCCTCAAGGAGGACGCCTTCCGCAAGGTGAACGAGTCCGGTTCATCGGACGCACTCCGCGAGGCGGTGATCGGCCGCGCCGCGGGCTTCACGATCATCGGCAACGTCCAGGGGCTCTCCCCGGACTTCGCCGTGGCCGCCCACCGGTCCGCCTTCGCCTTCGCGAACGTCGCGCCGGAGGTGCCCGAGGGCGCCTCGATGGGGCGCGCGCTCACGTTCGACGGCTTTGCCCTGCGCTGGATTCGGGACTACGACCCGAACTACCTCCGCGACCGCTCGGTCGTCTCCTCCTTCGCTGGCGCGGCCTCGGTCAACGACGGCCCCGAGGTCGACATCGACGGCGCTGGCCCCGACCCGGCCGTCCCCACCAACCAGCGTGCCGTGAAGATCGCGTTCACCCCGGCGGCGTAGCGATGCTCCCCGCGCTCGCCACCACCGACGCGCTCGCGCTCCGTCTCGGCGTCACCCTCACGGTCGCTGAGACGGAGCGTGCGTCCGCTGTCCTGGACGATGCCTCCGCGCTCATCCGCTCCGAGGCAGGCGTGGACTGGATGGACGAGCAGGGGCAGCTCCTGGACGTCCCCACCGTCGTGGAGTCGGTCGCGCTCGCGGTCGCCTACCGCGCCTTCCGCAACCCGGACGGCCTCGGCCAGGCGAGCCTCGGCGACGTCTCCGTCTCCTACGACCGCGGCTCCGGCCAGTCCGCCGTCTACCTCACGCGTGACGAGCGCCGCTCGATCAGACGGGCGGCTGGTACGAGCGCCATCGGCACGATCGAACTCGTCGCTCCGTGGTCGATGCCCGCCGACACCTATCCCGTCGCTGTTTCCGACGGCGGCGACCCCATCCCGATCGGCCCGTTCCCCTGGGAGACGTACTGATGCCCAACACGACGCCGGACACGGCCGTCGACATGCCGACCGAGGCTGATGACGCCACGACGCCCATCGAGGCGCACGTGGAGCCACACAGCGCGACACGGACGAAGGTGCGCGTCGGTCGTGACGGCACGGCGCAGGTCGGCAGGAAGAAGCTTCAGTTCGGGCGCTCCCTGGCCGGCGCGCTCGTGACGGTGGAGGGCTGACCGATGCCGGTGCCGCTCCACACCACCACCGTCTCCGTGCTCCGCGTCCCGGCCGACGCGTCGCGCGACCCGTACGACCCGCCGCCTGCGGCCGAGGTGGTCGCCTCGGGCATCCGTGCGCACATCGCCAGCCCCTCGGGAAGGGAACTGACCGCGGGCGGTTCGCAGGAGGTGGTCGAGTTCCGGCTCACGTGTGACCCGACCGACCTCCGCCACACCGACCAGGTACAGGACGACCGCACCGGCGACCTCTACGAGGTGAGCTGGGCGCGATCCCGAGAGGGCTTCGGCCTCGACCAGGTGCAGGCCGGGCTACGCCAGGTGAGCGGGGTGGCGCGATGAGACTGCGCCTCCACGACGACGCCGCTGAGCAGCTGCTGGCAGAGCAGGCCGAGTCTGTCGCAGCCGAACTCCAGGAGCACGCCGTCCGCATCGCGAGACGGATCAGCCCGCCCACTGGCCTCGAGGTCTTCGCCGGTTCCGGCGTTGGCCCGCGTGGCCCCTACGCGCAGGCCGGCATGCGCGGCCCCGGTGCCGTCGCGATCGAGTTCGGCTCACGCCACGCCCCGCCGCAGGCCCCGGTCCGCCGTGCGCTCGGAGGCCGCTGATGGTCGCTGAGCCGCGCGCGTGGGTAGACGTGGAGAGCGCGGTGCGGGCTTGGGCACGGCAGGCGCTGCCATCGCTCGACGGGCGAGCCTTCTTCGGCTTCTCGAACGACGCCTCACTGCCCCAGGTCGTCCTCGTCCGCATCGCCGGCCCCGACGACCGCTGCCTCCTCCAGTTCGACTGCTGGGCGGAGACCAAGGCGGGGTCCGCGCAGCTCGCAGCCGACCTCGCCACGGCGCTCGACGGCCTCGACCGCTTCATCCATCAGGAGACGGTCCTGCACGGTGCCCGCGTCGAGGGCGTCCGCTGGCAGCCCGACCAGGAAAGCGACGCCCCGCGTCACGTCGTGGAGGCCACCTTCACGGCGACCGGGGAGTAGGAACAGGAGCCATAGATGCCCACAGGCGATCCGCTGGCAGTGAGAGTCGGCCCCGGCTGGCTCTACATCGCCCCGCTCGACAGCACCGAGCCGCCCGACCTCGCGACCGCCTGGGACGCGGCGTGGGTGCCGCTCGGCTACACGGACGAGGGCTCGAACTTCGTCTTCGAGAGCACCTTCGAGGACGTGCAGGTGGCCGAGGAACTCGACCCGGTCGAGATCGTCCAGACCGCGCGTACTGCGACCGTGAACTTCGCGCTCGCCGAGGTGACCGCCGCCAACATGCAGCGCGCCTTCAACGGCGGCGATGTCACGACGGCCACAGGTGTCGTGACATTCGAGCCGCCCGCCTCTTCGGAGATCCCGACGCCGGTGATGCTCGGGTGGGAGTCGGTCGACGGCCTCGAGCGCTGGGTGTTCCGGCGGTGCACGCAGGTTGGGACCGTAGACATCGCGCGCCGGCGTGCCCCCGACAAGGCGACGCTCCCGATGAGCTTCCGCTGCACGAAGCCCGCGGGCGCGGCCACCTTCAAGTTCATGCATGACGAGGACTTCACGCCGTGACCCACGCACTGACCGTCCGCGAGGAGTCGTTCGGAGCCCGTGAGACGCTCCCCGCGTGGGCGCTCATGAAGCTCGCCAAGAGCCAGAACTCCGGCGACGCGATGCAGCAGGTGGCCGGCCTCCACGACTTCCTGCTTTCAGTCCTCCAGGACGACGAGCGGGAGCGGTTCGAGGGGTTCATGGAGGCGCATCCCGACGCGACCTTCGAGGAACTGGAGGCCGCGGTGGGAGGGCTGATGCAGTCATACGCCGCGCGCCCTACCGGGCGGCCCTCGCCCTCGCCTGCTGGGCCGACGTCCAGTGGTGGCGAGTCGAGGGTCGTCTCGCTCTCGCGGGGCACGGGCAAGGCGGCCGGAGCGTCATCGACGGCTGGGACGCCTCCCGCCTCCTGAACCTGGCCTACCTGCTGGTGACGGAGCATATGGACGAGCGGCAACGGCAGGCACTCGACGACGAGCTCGCGGCGAACCCGCGCGAACGCCGTGCCCGCATCGCCGCGCTCGCCGGGGGTGACGTCTCGTGAGCGCCATCGGCGACGCCTTCGTCACCATCCGTCCCGACGCTTCGAAGTTCGCGGGCGAGACCGAGGGCTTCTTCAAGGCGAACGCTGCCAAGTTCGCTCTTATCGGGACCGGCATCGGGGCCGCAGTCGCCGGGGGTTTCGCCGCGCTCAAGCTCGGGGAGTCGTTCGATGCCGCCTTCGACACGATCCGCGTCGGCACCGGCGCAACCGGCGAGGCGCTCAAGGGGCTGGAAGCCGACTTCAAGGGCGTCTTCAAGAGCGTCCCTACCGACGCCGACACCGCCTCGACCGCCATCGCCGACCTCAACACCCGCCTGGGCCTCACCGGTGAGCCGCTGCAGGAGATGGCGACGCAGTTCATCAACCTCTCGCGGGTCACCGGTACGGACCTCGGCGCGAACATCGCCGACCTCACGCGCGTGTTCGGCGACTGGAGCGTCGCCAGCGACGAGCAGGCGGGCGTGATGGACGCCGTGTTCCGCGCCTCGCAGGCCTCTGGCATCGGCATCAACCAGCTCGCGCAGAAGGTCGTGCAGTTCGGGGCGCCCCTGCGGCAGATGGGGTTCGGCCTCGACGAGTCGATCGCGCTTCTCTCGAAGTGGGAGAAGGAGGGCGTCAACGGCGAGCTCGTCCTCGGGTCGCTGCGGATCGCGATGGGCAAGTTCGCCCGCGACAACGTGCCGATGCGTGAAGGGCTCGACCAGACCGTGGCCGCGATCCAGCAGATGGGGCCCGGCGCGGAGTCCACGGCGCTCGCGATGGAGGTGTTCGGAGCACGCGCCGGCCCGGACATGGCCGCCGCGATCCTCGAGGGCCGCTTCGCGATCGACGACTACCTGTCGGCCATCAACGACGGCACCGACACGATCAACGGCGCGGCGGCGGACACCGACGACTGGCGCGAGCAGCTCACCGTCCTCAAGAACCAGGCGCTGGTCGGCCTCGAGCCCGTCCTCACCGCCGTCTTCAACGGCGTCGGCGCGCTCGCCGACGGGATCTCCACCCGGCTCGTCCCCGCCTTCCAGGCGCACGTGCTGCCGGTGCTGCAGGCGTTCGCCGCATTCCTCTCAGGGGTCTTGGTGCCCGCCCTCCAGGAACTCGTGATGCCGCTCCTCCAGCGCTTCGCCGAGTTCGCAGGCGAACAGTTCGCGAGGTTCCAGTCGTACTACGAGGAGAGCATCAAGCCCGCCGTCGAGAACATCGTCCGGCTCGTCACGTGGCTGGTCGGCGAGGTCGAGGAACGCTGGCCGCTGATCGAAGCCGTCATTCGCCCGGTGCTGGAGAACGTCCAGAACGTGGTCGAGACGGTGTTCGGGGTGGTGACCGGCGTGCTCGACGCGGTGATCAAGCTGATCGGCGGCGACTTCTCGGGAGCGTGGGAGGCGATGCAGGATGTCGCCCGCACGGCGATGGAGGGCGTGCGCGACGCGCTCGAAGGGGGCCTCCGTCTCGTGCGCGGGCTGCTCCGCCTCTTCTTCGCGCTCGGCGAGGACCTCCTGCAGGGACTGTGGGACGGCGCACGTGCCGTCTGGCGGGGGCTCGTGACCTGGGTGCGGGAGCTGCCCGGACGGATCGTCTCGACGCTCGGTGACCTCTCGGGACTCCTCGTCGACATTGGTCGCTCGATCATCGGGGGCCTGTTCAGCGGGATGCAGCAGCGCTGGGAGGACGTGCGCGGCTGGCTGGGCGACCGGGGCAGCGACATCCGCAACCTCAAGGGCCCGATCCAGGAGGACCGGCAGCTGCTGATCCCCGAGGGCCGGGCCGTGATGGAGGGGCTGGTCTCCGGCATGCGCCGCGGCTGGCCCGAGGTCGAGGCGCTGCTGCGTTCGATGACCGTCCAGATCCCCAACCTTGCTGCCATCCCGGCGATCCCATCGGCCCAGTCCATGCCTGTTGCCGCCACCACTGGCGCTCCGACCGTGCAGTTCCTCGGGCCCGTCCACATCGAGGCGGGCGACCGTCCCGCTGCTGAGCGTGCCGCCGGTGACCTCGGCTGGGCGCTCGCGCAGACGATGCGGGGACGCGGGCTCGCATGAGCCTCGAGACGCCCGTCCACACGCTCGTCGCGTTCACGACGGAGACGGGTGCATTTCGCTTCCCCCGCACGGAGTTTGAGTGGGAGAGCGCCCAGCCACTGACCGTCCCGCTCGCCGACCTCGTCGGCGTCTCGTACGGGCACGACTACCTCGGCAGCGGCGCTGCCCCGAAGCAGTCCGCGACGGAGGCCGTGCGTTTCCTCGTGACAGCGACGCCGACCGCGGGCACGACGTGGGGCGCCTGGACGTGGGGTGCCGAGGGGCTCACGCCGCCCGCGCAGGTCGACTACCTACGGAGCCTCGTCGCCCGCGGCCTCGGCCAGCTCTGGATGCAGACCGCGGACGGGGCACGGCGCTGGTCATGGGCTCGCGCGGTCGCCATGCCGGAGCTTCGTTCCTCGCGAATCCAGTTGGGCGCGGCCGTCCCCGTCCTGCTGCGCTTCCGCCGCCAGAGCGACTGGTACGCCGAGGACGAGACGGTCGTCGAGGTGCCGATCGTCCCCTCGCAGCAGGCGAGCATCCTCCCGAACGGCGACTTCGAGACCGGTATCGACGGCTGGCTCGGCGACGGCGGGACGGTCACCCCCCAGACCGTCGGGGCGCGCACCGGCACCGGGGCGATGGACGTCTCGGTCACCGTCTCCGCCGACCAGGCCGGGGCGCGCACGCCCGACATCGCCTGCGAGGGAGCGACGCCGTATACGGCGCGGGGCTGGATGCTCGGACTCGCCGACACGCCCACCTGTCACCTGCTGATCGCCCAGTACGACGCGGGCTTCGGTTTCCTCGGCACGGTGTCGTCGGGCGGCGTCATGCTCTCGACCTCCGACTGGAGCGAGGCGGTCGCCGCGTTCACCACCCATCCGAGCGCCGCGTGGCTGCGCGTCTTCATGGTGACGTTCGGGGCACAGACCGCGGAGTTCCGGGTGGACGACGTCACCCTGAACCCCGACGCCCAGACCGTCCCCGTCACCGTCACGAACCCCGGCACCGCCCCGGTCCGCAACGCCGTCTTCACCCTCTCGGGCACGCTCCTGGAGCCCGCCGTCCGCAACGTCACCACCGGCGAGGAGGTGGGGACAGCCTTCGTGGGCGCGAGCCCGGACGACGTCCTGCGTCTCGACGCCGGACGACTTGCCGTCGAGGTCTCGGACGACGGCGGGACGACGTGGACTGACCACTACGACTCGGTCGTGCTCGGCGACACCCAGCTCGGCCTGATCACGCTCGCCCCGGGCGACAACGCCCTCGAGGTCGACGTGGGCGATGACCCGGACGGCACGCTCCGCGTCGCGTTCCACGCGGCATACGACTGAGGAGGACGGATGGCCTGGCTGCGGGTCGACATCTACGACGCGAGCGGGAATCGCCGCTCGTCCGGGCCGCTCCACCGCGTGCTCTCGTTCCGGTACGCCCAGCGCCTCGACGAGGTGGGTGACTTCGAACTGCTCGTGCCCGCAGACGACGAACGCGCCACTGAGATCCAGCATGGCGACGAGCTGCGCTTCTTCCGCGAGGGCGAGGGTGAGCTCTTCCGGGGGCTGGTCGACGCGATGAAGACCGACGTGACGGCGGAGGGCATCACCAACCTCCTTGTCAGCGGGCCGAGCGTTGGGCGTGAGCTGGTGTGGGCGAACACGCTCCTCGGGCGCGCCTACGAGGGGGAGACGCTCTCTGCCGTCGTGGCTGAGCTGCTCACTGGGAGCGGTTGGAGCGCCGGGACGCTCGACGTGCCGGCGCACACGCTCACCGCCCGCTTCGACGCCCTGAGCACCTGGTCGGCGCTTGGCAAGGTCGCACAGGTCTTCGGGCTCCACCTCCGCGAAGACCCGCGCACACGGACGGTCGACGTGGGAGCGTTTGGAGAGGCGGCGGGCCCGGTGCTCCGCAACCTCGCTGCGCTCGACGTGGTGCTCGCAGAGAACCCGCGCGTCGCTGCGGTCGGTGAGGTGCAGGTGGACAGCGACTCGCGCGACGTCTGGAACCAGGTGATCCCGGTCGGCGCGGGCGAGGGCGTGAACCAGCTCACCCTCGAACACTGCGACCGCACCATCGCAGGCGGCGACCCGTACGACGTGCAGTCGACGGTCGGGCCGGACGGGCGCAGCTACTACTACCTCGAGGACGCAGACTCCGTCGCCTCCCACGGACGCCGCGTGAAGCCGCTGGTGGTCAAGGAGGCCGCTCCCCTCGCCAACAGCCTCGGCGGCTTCAGGGCCGCCGCGAACGCGCTCTACGACGTGGCGTCCACGTGGCTCCAGCGCCGCAGCGCGCCGGTGACGTCCTACCGAGTCAGCGTCCAGGGGCTCCGGCAGGTGGACGCGGCGACGGGCGAGCCGCTGATCCGCGTCGGCGACCGGCTCAGGATTGTGTACCGCGGGCTGGTGCAGGACGCGGGTGGGGTGCGTCGGACGTGGCAGGACGTGGACGCGAGCCTCTGGGTGATGGCGTTCGAGCGGCGCTTCTCGGGGGGCGGGGCGGACGCCTGGGACCTCACGCTGAACACCGTCGACCGGTTCGTCGAGGACGCTGCCACGACGGTCGCGCAGACCTTCGAGGACTTCTACGGGCTGCAGGTCGCCCTCAAGCCGTACACGTACCGCGAGGTGCACGGACCCCAGCGGGACAGCGTGCAGAGCGGGTCGCGGATCGAGTTCAGCGTGCGCTTCGACGAGAACGTCGCGCTCTTGCACCAGGCGCGGCTGAGCGTCTCGGTCCGTCGGGTGCGCTCGAACGCCGCCAGCGCCGCGGCGGGCGGCGGCCAGACGCCCACCAGCAGCGGGTCCGGGAACCTGACCTCAGACCTTGGCGGGTTCGGCACGGGCGGTTCCAGCTGGGATGGTGCGCACAGCCATACGGTGGCGGGCTACACGGGCTGGGTGGGCTACGGCTCCTACGGCGGCGACCACGGCCATACGCAGGGCGGCTGGGCGGACACCGCGGGCGGGCACAGCCACAGCTTCTCGTACAACCCCCACCAGCACACAGTCGCCAGCCATGCCCACCTCGTGCCGATCAGCGACCACACGCACAGCCTCGTCTACGGGATCTTCGAGGGGCCCGCGCCGTCGACGCCTGGCGTCGAGCTGCACATCAACGGCGGCAACTACACCGTGCCGCTCGGTGGGCCGTGGAACACGGACTTCGAGCTGGACATCACGCAGCATCTGCAGGACGCCGACGGACAGCCTCTACGCCAGGAGAACGTGCTGTGGTTCTACGCGAACGAGCTGGTCGACCTCGAGGTCACCGTGCGCTCACTGGTGACGGCGACGAGTCTCGTGCCAGTGGGGTAGGCGGGCGCATCAAGTGCGTCAGCTCGGCGAGCGGCAGACTATCTGAAACCGCGTGGCGGAATGCTCCGCCGCGGGTCGACAGAGACGCTCCGGGGCTCGTACTTGGTGTCTCGCAAATCGCCGATCGCCCTGGATCTCGGGCCGATCGATGGCCACACCTAGCGGCGATTCGGGGTGCGGCTTTGAGGTGACGATGACGCTGCCGCCTTGGCGAGGCCAGCGAGATCCTGAGCGGTTCTATAGAGGACACGTTCAATGGCAATGTCCGGGCCGACTTTCGCTTCTCGGTACGTGGTCGGGCTCGTCGGCCCGTCGGGCATGTAGCAGTACAGCCCCACGCTGTCGACAACCTGTCCCGCCGATCTGGCGAACTGCTCAACCCGATCCAGATCCGCCTTGCTCGTCACTCGCGCGCTGATGAACAGATGTGACCGCGGCTTCATAGACCGGAGCCATGTCGTGAGATCGCCTGCCGGCACTGCGGGCAGCACGCCAGCGGATGCCATCCGACGAGCGTACTCGGCCTTCAGATCGATGGTCTTGAACCCGATCTCCTTTACCCGCTTATCGAGATCCGCAGCCCCATCACGACCGAGTGCCTTCTGCTTCGGACTGCCGGGGTGCTTCGGGGTACCGACCATCTTCGCTTCGACCATGAATTCAACCAGCCCTGTGTTTGGATAGGTCACGTCAAGGTTGTGCTTGGGGATAATCAGTCCCGGAACCGCACCACGGCTGAAGAGATCGACACCGGCGTAGTTCTCCAAGATCAACGCCAACAAGTCGTTGAAGAAGTCGCCCTTCCCGTTCTGCAGATCGCCCATGGTCGCCGAGCCGTCCGCGACGTTGGCGTCAAAGGCCTGCATTGCCTCGAGAAAGTCAGGTGCGATCTGGGTCCAAGTCTTTGGCTTCATCGCAACAGCCGCCTGATACATCGCCTTGAGCGGCGCACACCCAGGATTGTTCGCGACTACATTGCTCGTCTTGCGCGTGGACATCGGCACTCCGGCGATCACACAGCGGGCGAGCTCTTTCTAACACAAAATCTGGGGTAGCAAAGCACTTGACGCGCTGCGCCACAGGGGCCGATAGCGATGGCGCGGAAGATCAGGACCGTCCGGAGCCCCGACTTTTGCGTCGTTCTCGCAAGACGCTCCGCGCCTCCTGAACGGCGGTGACGCGATCCCGGGGAATCTGAAGAGCCTGAACGAGCAAAGCCTCGTCAACAAGAGTGACAGCACCGGACACGTCCCCGAGTCGAAGCTTAGATTCGACGGCAGCACGAACTGACCTGAGCTCCGGGCGCGCACGAGTCACAGACTCGACCGACGGCACAGCGAGGACTGCCGCCTCGCGGGGCTCGATCTTGAGGATTCCACCCCCGTAGGAGCGTCCACCGAGTTCGGCCGCTAGGGCGGTGATCGAATTCAGGCTCGCGAGCGCTAGGAGTTCACTGCCCAGACGCTTCATCCCAGGATGAAGCACCACCCCGTGAAGCGAATTCAGATACTGAACCCTTGCCTGATTGGCGACGAGGCGAGGCACGTCATCGTTCATGTAAGTGAAAAACAGGTCTGGCCTCGGAGACAGAGGCACCATCCACCACGGAGAGCGAACCCGACACTTGTAGGCGAGGTTAACGCCCGCCTCCTCGCCGCTCGCGATATACGCGCGCGCCGGTTCAGAGGGCACGGGGCCGGGTCGGAAGAGGTAGGTCGCGCGGCCGGCGGCGTCCTCCCGCTGCAGCGATTCGGCATTGAAAGCGAGCCCCTTGAAGTGACGCGACCCCGGGGGCGAGATCCGGATCATGTCGTTCTTCGTGAGGCCCCATTTGGCCACATCGGTTTGGCCGAGGGCGAAGTACTCGTTGCTGCCGGTCACTGCACCGAGGCTAATCTCGCCCCACTTCGACAACGGTGCGAAGTCGTCCGCGCTCAAGACATCGAGATAGGCTTCAGCCGCATTCCCCGGGATAAGCGCGCCAACCCACTTCTGACTCGGTACGCTCGGCCGCCACGCCCTGGCCATTCCTAATGCACCGAGCAATTGTTCCAGACCAATGACGTCCCGCAGCGGGGCGACGTGGATGGACTCGGATGGCCCATCACCCTCGGCGAGCAGTAGAACGACCTCGGTCATGGCCTCTGGAAAAACGCGTTGTTCGAAGGTAACGAGGGTCACTCGACCGAATCGGCGAAGAAGGAACTGTCGGATGGGGGACGCGTAGTTGACGTGCAGGAGTTCGCCGGGGAGCACCAGGCCAAGGCGCCCCCCCGGCGCGAGGAATTGAGCACTGTGTACAACGAACGCGGCCCACGAACTGGCGAGACCGTCGATACGAACTCCCGCCTCGAGTGCTGCTGCCTGAGCACGAGCACGAGAAGAGCCGGTGAACTGTTGATAGCGCACATACGGCGGGTTCCCTACGACCGCGTCGAAGGTCGCTGACGGACGCTGTTCGAAGAAGTCACCAACCGTGATCTCGGCGCTGACTCCGATCCCACGAAGAATCGAACGAGCTGCCAGTGCGGACGGCGCGTGGATCTCGGCGCCTTTCAGCTGCCGAGCGGACGGGTTCCCTCCTAGTTCAGAGATCCGACTGGCCGCCGCCACAAGGAACGACGCCTCTCCACAAGAAGGCTCGAGCACCCGGTCGGACGGCGCACGGAGGGCCCACTCCGCGATGAAGTTAGTGATCTCCGGTGGCGTGAAGAAGGCTCCTCTGCCCTTTCGTGCGAGGTCGGTGATCACTATCGCTCCGTCCCACCAGCTCCGGGTGATGACACTAGCACAGCTGTTCTTTTGCAAACACGGAGGGGTCCTGTCAACGGGACCCGCATCCCCGTGGTGCCAGTGCTACGGGCGCTCGACTGGGCCTCGACTGCGTGACATCCAGCGTCTTCGGCAGGCCTCAGTGCATCTACAGGCGCCGCATCTCCTCTGCGTGAACCGGATTGAGGCGTGCTAGCAGCCTGCTTACCTCGTGAGCATCGTTGGCTCGAACCGCCGTCATGACGGCGCGCCACGGCGAACCCCAGCGCGAAATCGGCTCCACCGTCACCAGGAAGTCCCGCAACTCGAAGAGCGCCATCCTACCCACGAAGACCGAGTGGGGGCGTCCAACAGCGACCGCGGCAGTGACAAGCGGCGACTCCGAGCCCCGGTTGCCGACTGTCGGGAACACTTCGCTCGTCATCATGCCGCGCCGCTGGCTGAAGCCGCCGAGCTTCGCCACGTCCCGCACCCGGAGGTCCTCGATCTGGGCGACCCCCTGCTGCACCAGCTCCCAGGGCGACTCGAACAGCCAGACGCCCATGACCGGCGCGTCAACACCGGACTTCGACGAGAACAACTGACTCGCGCGCTTCACCACGGAAGGCAGCGACCGTCCTGTCTGCCGCGCGAACTCGACGACGTCGAAGCCAAGTTCCGCCATCAGCGCTCGCGACGCCGCGGTCTGCATCAGCAGGTAGCCCGCAAAGCGATCTGAGACCGGGTTCATCAGGGCGTTGTCGTGCGTCGGAAGGCCCTCGTACGCCGGCTTCACCCGCTGGAACGCGTTCTCGATCGTCTCGCGGATCTCGTGCGCCAGGGACGACTCGAGGCGAGGCCCGCGGAGGTTGCCGTCGAGCATGATGGACGCGTCACCGTCGAACGAGACGTTCGTGGCCTCGACTCCGACGATCCCCTCCGGCAGACGCCAGAGCGGGACGTCCAGCGCCAGGCAAAGGTCGCGGAGGTCAAAGATGGTGGGAAACGGCGGCACACCGAACCGAACACGCAACGCTTCAGCCAGTGCCTCGCTCCGCACCTCACCGTGGTGCGAGATGTCTCGGACGAACTCCTCGGCGAAGTCGTGGAGGCGGTTAGTCTTCGTCGAACTCGTCAATCAGCAACTTCTTCCCCGTCGCCGACTCATAGAGCTCGACGAACATCCGCTTCGCTTCCTGCGACAGCTCGCCCGACGCGCGCGTGCCGAACTGGTACTTCGGGTCGGCAAGGACCTGTTCGTACGCACGGTCAATCGCCGACGGCTCGGGCGCATCGATGTATCCCGCCGCCTCGAAGAGACGAGCGACCGGGACTCCGTAGGCCTGCGCGAGCGCGGTGAGGATGCGCGGGTTCGGTGCCGGACGCTGCCCGCCCTCCAGTTGCGACAGGTAGGCGTTCGACACGCGGCCTTCGGTCCGCTGCTCCACCTCACGGAGCGTGTAGCCAGCCTTGGAGCGGAGCTCGCGGAGGAGCGTCGGTAGAGGGTCTTCTCGGGGGGCCATGGCCGGGATGGTAGGCGGCGCTGCTAGCGGTTGCAAGCGCTCTGCGTCCTGAACGTTGCCAACGGGAGCGAGCAAACCTATCATCTGAGTGAGCAAGTTCACCTTATCTCCCCGGTAAGGCGTCGACGATGGAAGGCCCCCCGAAGTTCGGTATGCGTCCCGCCGCCAGGAAGGCCGTGGCGCGGTCGAACCTCTCGCAGAACGAGTTCGCCCGGCGCTGCGGGGTGACCTCCGGCTACATGTCCCAACTGCTCTCGGGCAAGCGGAACCCTGGCCCCCTGATCCGCCAGCGACTGCTCGACGCCCTCCCCGGCCTCGACTTCGACGACGTGTTCGTGGAGGTCGAGTGATGTCCCCCTCTCCCCCGTCGACCGATCCCCGCCTTGCTTCCGTCCGCGCACTGGAGCGTGGATGCGACGTGACCACGGGCACGGAGCCGCGCGCGTGGAACGGCGTCGCCGGTGACTCGCCCGTCCCGATCGACGTCGCCTCCACGCCGCGGATGCGGAGGTTCACGGACATATGCATCACGGAGCGAAAGCGGCAACTCGCGGCCGCCGAGGCGGCAGCGTGACGAAGCGCCGCGCCATCCTCATCGCCCGCGTCTCGAACAAGAGCCAGGCGCGCGAGAACGCGTTCAGCCTCGAGGCCCAGTTCAGGATGATGCGCGCCTACTGCGAGCAACGCGGCATCGAGATCGTGTCCGAGCGGACGGAGCCCGGCACCAGCGCATTCACCCCTGACCTCCGACGTCTCCCTGTCCTGCACCAGGCCGTGCTCGACATCGAAGCTGGAACGGCCGATGCGCTCGTGATGCACGAGTCGAGCCGGCTCGCGCGCAACGAGCAGTTGGCAAACCACCTCATCGACCGGCTGCAGGACGTCGGCGCCTCGTTTCTGAACACCGTGATCGACGTCGACTACACGACGCCCGAGGGCCGGATGTTCTTCAACAGCGAGGCGTCGATGAACGCCTACTCCAGCCGGAAGACGGCACAGCATGCGAAGAAGGGGAAGCTCGAGACGTTCCTCCAGGGGCTGCCGGTAGGCGCGATCCCCTTCGGCTACGTGCCCCAGGAACTCCCGGACGGCACTACGAACCGGAAGGTTCCCCCGCTGCCAGTGCCGGAAGAGGCGCGACTGATCGAGCGCGCTTTCGAGGACCGCTCGCTCGGTCGCAGCCCGGGCGACATCGCGCGCGAATGGAACGCGCTCGGCGTGAAGCCCCGCTCGCGGAGAGGCAACGACCGCTTCTCGAAGCGGACGGTCGCCGCCATCATCGAGAACTGCTTCTACATGGGCGAGGTCGTTCACCTCGGAGAGCGCCGCCAGGGGCAGCACGAGCCGATCGTCTCCGAGGATCTCTGGCTGGCGGCCCAGCGGCCCAAGCAGCAGATCACACGCCGGCGATTCCCCCCACTGCTGCTGCAGGGACTCGCCGTCTGCGCGGCATGCGAACGGCCGGTATACCCGTCTCGTCCGAGGAAGGGTCCGAAGCACCCGAGCGAGCATTACGCCTACTACCGTGAGCCGTCTCCCGACTTCAACCGCGACTGCCCCGACTCTGGCCTCCTCTGGCCAAGCGAGACCCCGGATGCCCTCGTCGACGACCTCATGCGGTCGCTCGCAATGTCGGACGAGTGGCTCGCTTATGTCTCCACCGAAGCCGCCAAGCTCCCCGAGGACGTGCTCGACCGGCGGATGCAACTGACGGCGACGCTGAAGCGTCTCCAGAAGGAATACCTCGCCGGGCGCATGGAGGAACAGGAGTACCTGGCACTCCGCCGCGAATACGACGGCGAGCTGTCCCTCCTGCCGGCAGCCAGACGCGACATCGTCGAGCCGCTGAAGCGCCTCGTCTCATTCGGGGACCTGTGGGACGAGGCGCCGGCGGAAGCCCGAAACGACGCCTGCCGCGCAGTCCTCGAGCGCGTCGTGCTCGACATGCGCAACCAGACCATCGAGGTCTTCCCCGCGCAGGAGTTCGAGGGGCTATTCCAGCTCCGGCACTCGCTTCACGTTAGGGACATTCGGCCGGGGCGAGATTCACGGTGATGCGGCGCAGCGGAAACTCGAAGCCCGCGTTCTTGATCGCCGCGCGCACTCGCTCCCGCGCCTCCTGCACGGCCGTGTCAGGCAGGCCGACGATGTTGAACGCCGGA
>WBZO01002216.1_pt1 | contig 26154 bp, 23 predicted proteins | sample 5204261 | NCBI WGS metagenome assembly WBZO01 (sample SAMN12412400, study PRJNA552823) | activated sludge metagenome | isolation source: activated sludge from anammox sidestream of wastewater treatment plant... | place: USA: North Carolina | collected 2017-09
CGCGTGGGGTGGCGGGATGGCGCCGCCCGCCAGCCCGGTCGCCGCGCCCCGCGCGACGACCGGGGTGCCGGAGTCGGACGCCAGCCGGAGCACGGCCGCGACATCTTCGGTGTTGCGCGGCAGGACGGCGGCCAACGGCACCTGTTGCTGGAAGGTGCCGTCGTACGAGTACGACACCAGCTGCGACGGGGCGTCACGGATGGCCTCGGTCCCCAGGAGCCGGCGCAGTTCACGGACGATGGTCGGGCTCACGAAGCACCTCGGCTGACACTCGTTCGACGGGCGTCGGGCACGCGGCCCGGAGTACTTCGACCAGGTGCCGTACCGCGACCGGCTCGCCGCGGTCTCGGGCGAGGTGCGACCGCACCTGCATGAGGCAACCCGGGTTCGCGGTCACGACCGTACGGGCCTGGACGTCTCGTATGGTTCGGGCCCGGCGCCGGCCGAGCTCGTCGGCGGTCTCGGGCTGGAGGATGTTGTAGACGCCGGCGGAGCCGCAGCAGATGGTCGGGTCGGCGAGCTCCACGAGCTCGATGCCGGGGATCCGGCGCAACAGGGCCCGGGGCGCCTCGATGATTCCCTGCGCGAGTCGGGCGTGGCAGGCGTCGTGATAGGCCACGGGACCGGGCGGCGGCGGCCCGCTGAGGTCGAAGTCGACGTCGACGAGGAGCTCCGAGATGTCGACGACGCGCTCGGCGAGGGCGGACGACCCGGGTCCGATGTGGTGCGGGTACTCCTTCAGGAAGGCGCCGCAACCGGCGGAGTTCAGCACGATCGGCGTGTCGAGCCCGGCGAACGCCTCCAGGTTCCGCGCTCCGAGCTCCCGCGCCGTGGCGGTGTCGCCCTCGTGGGCCGACAGCGCACCGCAGCACGTCTGCCCGGTGGTGACGACCACCTCGTAGCCGGCGGCGGCGAGGAGCTCGCCGGTCGCGACGTCGAGAGGGGCGAGCAGGGTCGACATCAGGCAGCCGGCGAAGAGTTCGACTCGGCCGCGCACTGGCCCTGTGGCCGGTCGCCAGCCCGACCCGTCGACGGCCAGAAACTCCTCGGGCACCCGCGGGAGCGATGCCGCCGACATCCCGAACTTCGAGAGCGCCCCGATCGCTTCGCCCAGGTTCGTCAGCCCGGCTCGCTGCGCCCGGCCGAGCCATCGGACGCGGCGTTCGAGACGGGGCCGGTCGCCCAGGACCCGCATTGCCCGCGCCGCGACGGACGGCCGCCACGGTCGCGCGTGCTCCTCGGCGAGCACCTCCCGCATGGCGACCCCGATGTGCTCCATCTCCACGCCGGCCGGACACACCGCGGTGCACCCCTCGCAGAGAAGGCAGCTCATCTGGTGCTCGACGACGTCGGGGGTCAGTTCGATGTGACCGTCGAGCAGCGCCAGCGCCACTGCGATGCGGCCGCGCGGACTCTCCTCCTCCAGGGCTCCGATCCGGTAGGTCGGGCACGCGGGCAGGCAGAGCCCGCATCGCACGCACGCCTCGAGGTTGACCCGCTCCCGTTCCAGCGCGTCCCAGCCCGGGTGTGTCGTGTCCTCCGCGCGCGGTGCGCGGGAACCGTTGGGCGCAGGCGCGGGCACCGCGTCGGAGCCCACCGGAATCCGCTTCGACGTCGGCGTCGATCGGGTGCGCGGCGGCGTGCTCACGTGACCAGGGCCGACAGGTCGGGGATGACGAGGTCCGGCGCGGGGTCCATGACGTCGCCGGGCGTGGTCACACCGGTGAGTACCAACGCGCTGTCCCAGCCCATGAGCTTCGCACCCGCCACGTCGGATTCGGGCTTGTCGCCCACCATGAGGGTGGGCCCGGGGGCCCCGAGGACCTCGTCGGCGGCCATGAGCATAGGTTCCGCCGGCTTGCCGACGACGACCGGTGATCGGCCGGCGGCGTACTCGACCGCCGCGACGAGTGCTCCGCCTCCCGGCTCGAGCCCGTCGGCGGCGGGGTGCACCTGGTCGGTGTTCGTGGCCACGAAGTGGGCCCCGGCGTGCACGGCACGGAACGCAGTGCGCAACGTGGCGTAGGTGCAGTCGTAGTCCCGCCCGATGACCACCACCTCGGCCCGGTGGCCGTCGTCGACGCCCAGGAACCGCAGCCCGAGCGGTCCGAGGTCTCGGCGCAGTCCGTCCCCGCCGATGACGAAGCCGTCACGCCCCTCGAAGCCGGCGCCGGCCAGATAGCGGCAGGCGGCCCGGCCCGACGTGATGACCTCCTCCTCGGCGGCCTCGACCCCGAGCCCGACCAGGGTCTCGGCGACGAGGGCCGCGCTGCGCTGCGGGGAATTGGTGCAGAACGCGATGCGCTTGCCCGCGGAGCGGAGGGCGCCGAGGACGTCGGCCACGTGGGGGAGCGGTTCCGCGCCCAGCCAGAGCGTGCCGTCGAGATCGAAGATGAATCGTTCATACCGCTCGCTGAGCGTGTCCATCACGGATCCTTGCTCGCCCGTCGCCACGCCGTCACCGCCCCTCGGGAGCGCTTGCATGGGGAGTGTAGCATGTGATATGTTGCCGTGAGACGGCCTACCAGAGGGGGGACTGATGCGTCCGTGGACAGGTGCCACGCGTTTCGTGTTCGCATTCGTGCTGGCTGGAGCACTCATCGCAGGTGCGTGCGGCAGCAACGACAAGGGAGGTGACACCTCCGCTGGAGGGGGCGACAAGGGTTCAACGGTCAAGTCGACCCTGGCCGACTGGTCCTACGGGGTGGAGTTCCTCAACCCCGACGGGACGCCCATCGAGCAGACGACGTGGAAGTCGCTGCCGACCAGCGACATCAAGAAGAAGTGGAAGATCTGCGCGGCGATCGTCCACCTCAAGGACCCGTACTGGCTGGCCCTCAACTACGGGCTCGCCCAAGAGGCGGCCCGTACCGGGACGAAGTTCAACCTCCTGGCCGCGGGTGGCTACACGGAGCTGAGCAAGCAGATCGATCAGCTCGACGACTGCGTCGCCCAGGGTGCCGACGGGATCATCCTCGGCGCCACCAGCGCCGAGGGGGTCGTCGCCAAGGCCGACGAGATCGTGGCTAAGGGCATCCCGATCGTGGGCATCGGTGTCCCGGTGCTGAGCGACAAGGTGCCCGTGGCCTTCGCGAGCTTCCGCCAGCTCGGTCGCAAGGTCGGTGAGTTCCTGCTCGACCAGGCCGGGACGATCGACCCCGCCAAGCCCGTGCGTGTCGCGTTCTTCCCCGGTCCCGAGGGCGCTGGTTGGCCCGACGACAGCCTGAAGGGCTTCAAGGAGACAGTGGAGGGCAAGGGCGTGGATCTCGTCGCCATCAAGTACGGGGACACCGGCAAGGAAGTGCAGCTCAAGCTTATCGAGGACGTCCTGCAGGCCAACCCTGACATCGACTTCGTCGTGGGCAATGCGGTCGCAGCGACCGTCGCCCCGCAGGCGATCGACGAGGTCGGGCGGGACATCAAGGTCATTTCGACCTACATCACGTTCGACACCTACAAGGGCGTGAAGGACGGCAAGATCCTGGGTACGGTGTCGGACTCGACCTCCCTGACCGGACGGCTCGGCTATGACATGCTCCTCCGCATCCTCGAGGGTGAGAACTGGCAGGAGACATGGGCGTCCAAGGACGTCGGACCGGAGCCCTTCATCGTCTCGCCCGACACCCTTGCCGAGTTCGAGCAGAACCGGGACTTCAGCATCCCGCCGGACGGGTTCGAGCCGGTCTTCAAGGTCGGCTGAGGACCGATCGGGGGCTCCTCGATCCAGAGGACCGGATCGATTCCGGACATGGTGCCGGGAGGACCAGTTCCTCCCGGCACCGTCCCCGGGCCCCGGAGTGCGACGTGCTCGAACTCTGTGAGATAACCAAGCGGTTCGCCGGCGTCGTCGCCCTCGACGACGTGAGCGTCAAGTTCGAGGCCGGGGAGATCCACGCTCTCGTGGGCGAGAACGGCGCCGGCAAATCGACGCTCGCGCACATCGCCGCCGGGTCGCTCCACCAGGACTCGGGGCGCGTGCTCGTCGACGGTACGGAGCTGCGCCGTCTGACCCGGCACGCGGCCCGCAAGCGCGGGATCACAGCGGTGTTCCAGGAGTTCTCCCTGGTGCAGACCATGTCGGTGCGCGACAACCTCTACCTGGGTCGTGAGCTGGCCCGGGCCGGGGTGGTGTCCCGCCGACCGATCGCGCGGGGCGCCGAGGAGATCTTCGAGCGTCTCGGCTTCGCGATCGATCCCGGCGCCCGGGTCGGATCCCTCGGGCGGGCCGAGCAGCAGATGATCGAGATCGCGAAGGCCCTCCTCGAGCGGCCCGAGGTCCTGATCCTCGACGAGCCGACCGCGGCGCTCACCGAGACCGATGCCGAGCGTCTCTTCGGAATCGTCGAGGAGCTGCGGTCCGAGGGGGTCGCGGTCGTCTACATCACGCACCGGATGGAGGAGATCCGGCGCCTCGCCGACACGGCGACCATCCTCCGGGACGGCAAGGTCGTCGACCGGGTGAAGGTCGCGAGCGTGAGCGACGACCGGATCGTCGAGCTGATGGTCGGGCGCGCCGTGTCCGACCTGTTCCCGGCGGTGCGGCACCGCAGCGGCGAGGTGGTCCTACGGTTGAGCGGGGTGTCGACCGTCGGAGGCCAGGTCCGCGACGTCGACATGGAGGTCCGGGCCGGCGAGATCGTCGGGCTGGCGGGCCTCGCCGGCAGCGGGAAGCGCTTCGTCGCTCGGGCCTGCATGGGCCTCGAGCGCCTCTCCTCCGGGACCATCGAGGTGGGCGGTGAGCGGGTGCCCCACCCGACGCCGGAGACCATGCTGCGCCGAGGGGTGTGCTATCTGCCGGGCGATCGGATCAACGAGGGCCTGGTGATGCCCCGCTCCGTCCGGGAGAACGCCTCGCTCGGGGCGCTGGACCTGCCGGGGCTGTGCCGGATGGGGGTGCTCCGGAGCCGCAGTGAGCTACGCGAGGTCCGGGACGTCGTACACAAGCTGCAGATCAACGCGCCGTCCGTGAACCGTCCGGTCGGTGTGCTCTCGGGTGGCAACCAACAGAAGGTCGTGTTCGCCCGGGCCCTGTTGCGCGAGATGCGGGTCTTCCTGATCGAGGAACCGACCAGTGGGATCGACGTCGGATCGCGGGCCGAGGTCTACCGCCTGATTCGCGATCTGTGCGAGGCCGGGGCGGCGATCGTCCTGATCAGCTCGGACCTCCCGGAGATCCTCCACCTGGCCCGTCGGGCCTACATCGTGCATCGCGGCGCGGTGCGGGCGGAGCTCGCCGGATCCGAGCTGACCGAGGTCTCCGTCGTCGCGCATTTCTTCGAAGTCGAACAACCGACAGGAGCGAGCGGTGGCCCTCGATGAAACTGAGCTGAGCACGATCCAGCCCGCTGAACCGTCCGGGGGCACGCTGGCTCCGGGGGTGTCACGCTCCTTCGTCGGTGCGTTGGTCGCGTTGGCTCGCCGGATCTTCCTCGAAGTGGGTGTGCTCCCGCTGCTCCTGGTCGCGCTCGTCATCGTCTTCGGCGCGGTCGAGCCGCGCTTCCTGTCGACCGACAACCTCTTCAACGTCTCCCGGCAGGCGTCCTTCCTGGTGATCATCGCCGTCGGGCAGGCCCTCGTCCTGATGAGCGGGGGGTTCGACCTGTCGGTGGGCGGGACCGTGGCGCTCACCAGCGTGGTGACGGCCACGGTCATGTCGGGGCAGGTCGACGACGGGGCCGCCGTCGCCACCGCGATCGTCCTCGGGGTCCTGGCCGGCCTCCTCGTCGGGTTCCTCGTCGGCCTGGCGAACGGTTTCGCGGTCGCGGCCCTCAAGGTGCAGCCCTTCGTGGTGACGCTCGCCATGTCGTCGATCACCGTCGGGGTCGCGCTGATGATCTCCAACGGCGCGCCGGTCGGGGGGATCCCCCGGGAGTTCACCAGCAACTTCGGCACCGGCAAGCTCTGGGGGGTGGGGGTGTCGGTCTGGTTCGCGCTGGGCCTGGCAGTGCTCGTGGCCGCCGCGATGGCCCGGACGCGCTTCGGTCGCTACGTCTACGCGATCGGAGGGAACGCCCGGGCCGCCCGCCTGTCCGGGGTCTCGGTCTGGCGCACCACGTGGGCCGTCTACGTGCTCTGCTCGTTCCTCACCGCGGTCGCCGGCGTGCTCCTGACCGCCCGCGTGTCGTCGGGAGAGCCGAACCTTGGGGGATCGTTCGCGCTCGAGTCTATCGCGGCCGGCGTGCTCGGCGGCGTGGCCATCGGGGGCGGGGAGGGGCGGATCAGCGGGGCGCTCGGCGGCGCGATCTTCGTGGTGATGCTCCAGAACGGCCTGAACCTGACCCAGGTCGCCGACTACGTGCAGATGATCGTCATCGGTGTCGTGCTGGTCGTCGCGGTGGTCATCGACCGGTTGCGCACCTCGGTCCGGCGTGCCTCCTGAGGCGGGTCGCCCGGGTACGACCGTCTCGGCGGCGCGGGCTACCGTGCCCGGGGTCGCACCCCGGAACCGAGACGCCACGGTGGGTTCTTGATCGACGATCCTCTCGAACGGATCCCCTACCGCCCGGCGACGCGGCCGGCCCCGATCACCTGGCCGGGCGGCGCCGGGGTCGCGTGCTGGGTCGCGCTGAACGTCGAGCACCGGGAGTTCGTGCCCGAGCCCGACCCGTCGCGCGATCCGTGGCCTCGGACCGCGCCCCCCGACGTGCGTACCTACGCCCAACACGACTACGGAAACCGGGTCGGTTTCTGGCGGATGCTCAAGACCTTCGATCGTCACGGCGTCCCGTGCACGGTGTCGTGCAACCTGGCGGTGCTCGAGATGTTCCCGGAGATCCGCGACGCGATCGTCGAGCGTGACGACTGGGAGGTCATGAGCCACGGCCTCTACAACACCCGGTACCTCTACGGCCTCGACGAGGACGAGGAGGAGGCCCTGCTACGCGACTGCGACGCACGGGCCCGGCGTCTGACGGGACGCCGCCTGCTCGGGATGCTCGGGCCGTCGATCTCGGCGAGTCCCCGCACGCCCGACCTGCTGGCCCGCACGGGCTACCGGTACCACGCGGACTGGGTCCACGACGACCAGCCGACGCCCATCCGGGTCGCCGAGGGCCGCCTGGTCAGCGTGCCGTACACCTACGAGCTGAACGACGCCGTCCTCCTGCGCGACCACTTCGAGCTCGACGAGCTGCTCGAGCGCGCCCGCGCCCAGCTCGGCGTGCTGCGCGACGAGGCGGCCCGGGACGGCGCGGGGCGTGTCATGTGCGTCTCGCTCCACCCCTGCTTCGCCGGGCAACCCCACCGGGCCGGCGTCCTCGACGAGATCCTCGCCCTGCTCTCCGGAAGCGAGGGGACGTGGTTAACAACGGCCGGCCGGATCGCCACCGCGTTCCTCGAATCGGGGTACGGCGACGGGCCCGACGGGGTGTGATGGGAGACGGTCGTCCCCCGCTCGTCGAGCCCGAGGGGATCGCCCGCTCGGTCCTGCCCGCCCGCGCGCGCTGGACCTGGCCGGGAGGAGCCCACCTGGCGATCGTGGTGGTGGTAGTCCTGGACACGATCCTCGCCGACCGGGCCTCCGGTCCGCGACCCGTGCCCCCCGGCGGCATGGGGGCGCGCCCGTTCCCCGATCTGGCCCGCCTGTCACACCGGGAGTACGGGCTGCGCGTCGGCGTGTTCCGGGTCCTGGACCGGCTCGACGCGGCCGGCCTGCCGGCCACCCTGGCCTTCGACCTGGCCACCGTACGTCGGCGACCGTTCCTGGTGGATCTGGCCCGTGACCGGGGGGACGACGTCATTGCGGCGGGGCGTTCGGCGGGCGAACCCCTGGTCGCGGACGCCGGCGTCGACGAGGCCGCCGCGATCGCCGACACCCTCGACGGCCTGGCCGACGCGCTGGGGCGGAGGTGCACCGGTTGGATCGGTCCCGGTGGTGCGGGAACGGCGGACACCCCGGAGCTGCTGGCCCGCGCCGGGATCACCCACGTCTGCGACTGGGCCAACGACGAGCAGCCGTACCGGATCGCCACTCCCGGGGGGCCGCTGCTGTCGCTCCCGGTGGCACTCGAGCTCGACACCGAGTTCGCACTCTGGGAACGCCGGGTGCCGGCGGGCGTGTGGGCGGAGAGCGTGAGGTCGACGGGTGAGCGGCTCGCGGCCGAGGCGGCCGAGGGCGGGTCGCGGCTCCTCCTGGTGGTGCTGCGGCCCTGGTTGATCGGGCAGCCGTTCCGTGTGCCGGCGCTCGAGGCCGCTGTGGACGCGCTCGCCGGTCTGCGGGCTTGGAAGGCGTCCGCGGCGGCCGTGGCTGCAGCGTACGTTTGACGTCCCTGAGTAGCATGTGGTATGTAATATGCTACACTCGGGCGTCGCCGGGCGGCGCCAACATCGCACTGCGCTCCGACTTCCGTGGGGGGATCCGATGGCCGATGTCGACCGCAGCTTTCCCGATCCGTTGTCGATCGAGACGCCGCCGGGCGCCGAGGGGTGGGAGACCCTCTACCCGTACTACTACCTATTCAGCGAGGACCGCGGGGAGTTCGACCGGTCGAAGTTCTGGTTCTTCGACCAGATGCACAACCCCGAGCCCGTTTACCCCTTCGACACGATCATGGTCGAGAGCTGGCTCGTCGCCCTCAACCAGTACACGACCCGGGTCTGGCTGGTCCCGCCGGCGCTCGGCATCGACCAGCGCATCGTCAACGGCTACCTGTACCTGAGCCCCAACGTCATCACCGACCCGGAACTCGTCGCCGAACGGGCGGAGCACTTCCGGGAGCGGGCCGGTTACTACTTCGAGCACTGGGATGAGCTCTACGACGCCTGGATCGCGAAGGCCGAGGACTGCATCCGGCGCCTCGAGGCGATGGAGTTCTCGCCCCTCCCCGAGCGGGAACCGATGGAGACCATCACAAGCGGCCGGGGCACCACGAGCAGTTTCGACCTGTTGACGAAGTACAGCCGGCTGCTCGAGAACATGCACGAGATGGCCTACTACCACTTCGAGATGTTGAATCTCGGGTACGGGGCGTATCTGACCCTCCTCGAGTTCTGCCAGAACGCGTTCCCCGGCATCGGCGACCAGACGGTGGCCCGGATGGTGGCGGGGATCGACATCCTCTTCTTCCGCCCCGACGACGAACTGCGGAAGTTGGCGAAGCTCGCGATCGAGCTGGGCATCGCCGATGTGGTCAAGCGCGACGGGTCGCCCGACGAGCGTCTGTCGGCGATCGGCCGGGCCGCGGGCGGCGACAAGTGGCTCGCCGCCCTGGACGCGGCCAAGGACCCGTGGTTCTGGTACTCCACCGGTCCGGGGTACTGCCATCAGCACCGGGCGTGGGTCGACGACCTCCGGGTGCCGTTCCAGGCCATCTCGGGCTACATCGACAAGCTCGAGGCCGGGGAGGACATCGACCGCCCCCTGGAGCAGCTCCGGGAGGAGCGGGAGCAGATCTTCACCGAGTACCGCGATCTCCTGACCGGTGACGACCGGGAGGCGTTCACGGGCCTCGTCGAGCTCTCCCGGAAGGTCTTCCCGTTCGTCGAGAACCACAACTTCTACGTGGAGCACTGGCACCACTCGCTCTTCTGGAGCAAGGTGCGCGCGGTCGGCGACGTACTGGTGGACGCCGGGTTCCTCCAGGACCGGGAGGACGTGTTCTACCTACACCGGTACGAGCTCTATTCGGCGCTGTACGAGGTGCAGATCGGGTGGGCAACCTGTACGCCGACGCGCGGTCCGGCCCACTGGCCGAAGATCGTCGAGGAACGCAAGCGGATCATCCAGGCCCTGGGCGCGTGGGAGCCTCCGCCCGCCCTGGGGATCCCGCCCGAGCAGGTGACCGAGCCGTTCACGATCATGCTCTGGGGCATCACCACCGAGACGGTGGAGAACTGGCTCGGAGGAGACGGCTCCGACGACGCGAACACGGTCCGCGGCTTCGCGGGTTCTCCGGGCCTCGTGGAGGGCGTGGCCCGGGTGATCCGGACGGTGGAGGAGCTGGACCAGGTCCAGGACGGCGAGATCCTCGTCTGCCCCCTGACCGCTCCGAGTTGGTCGCCGGTGTTCAGCCGGATCAAGGCCGCCGTGTCCGACGGCGGCGGGATCATGTCCCACGCCGCCATCGTCTCCCGCGAGTACGGGCTCCCCGCCGTGGTCGGGACCGGTTACGGAACCCAGCGGATCCGTACCGGTCAGCGCCTCCGGGTCGACGGGGCCACGGGGGTGGTGACGATCCTGTGACCGCCCAGGTGATCTGGTTCGAGGAGTGCCACGCGGCCGGCGTACCGCTGGTGGGCGGCAAGTGCTCGAGCCTCGGCGAGCTGATGCGGGCGGAGATCGACGTGCCCGGCGGCTTCGCGGTGACCACCGAGGCGCACCGCAGCTTCATGGCCGACTCGAAGATCGCCCACACCGCGGCGCGCATCGGTCACAGCGCAGACCTCGACGACGGCGCGTCGGTGACCCGGGCCGTCCGGGAGATCCGGGAGCTCTTCCAGGAGGCGCCCCTCGACCCGGAGATCCGGGAATCGTGGGTCTCGGCCTACGCGGCCCTCGGCGAGCGCTGCGGGTGCGCGGAGCCGGCGGTCGCGGTGCGGTCCAGTGCCACCGGCGAGGATCACCACTCCGCGAGCTTCGCCGGCCAGCTCGAGACCTACCTGTGGATCCAGGGGGCCGAGGCGGTCGTAGCCCACATCCTGCGCTGCTGGTCCGCGCTCTTCGAGCCCCACATGATCGCCTACTGCGATCAGGTTGGGGTCGACTTCGAGGACATGGTTATGAGCGTGGGCGTCCAGCAGATGGTCGACGCCCGGTCGTCGGGTGTGCTCTTCACCGTCAACCCGATCAACGGCGACCGCTCGAAGATCGTGATCGAGTCCTGCTGGGGGCTGGGGGAGGGGGTGGTGACCGGTGAGATCGACGCCGACCGGTTCATGATCGACAAGGTCACCTTCGACGTCCTCGACCGCCACTGCGGAGCCAAGCGCGAGGCCTACCGCTTCGTACCCGAGCGTCGGGCGACCGAGAGGGTCCCGGTGCCCGAGGACGAGGCCGTCCGCCTGTCCCTCGTCGACGCCGACCTCGTCGAGCTGGCCCGGCTCGGCAAGCGGATCGAGAGGCACTACGGCCGGGCCATGGACGTCGAGTGGGCGGTGGGACATCCGGCCGGGGGGACGTCCAAGGAGCAGCTCTTCATCCTCCAGGCCCGCCCCGAGACGGTGGCGAGCCGCCGGGATTCGGCCGGCGTCGCCAAGGCGCGGGGCGGCGGCGCGCTGGACCAGGTCATCGCGGGGATGGTGGCCCGCGGCGGCGCGGGATCGGGGGCCCGGTGAAGGCGGCACCGTTCGCGTACGTGCGCCCGACGTCGGTCGCGGACGCCATCTCGGCGCTCGTCTCCTCGGACGGCGACGCGAAGGTCCTCGCAGGGGGTCAGAACCTCGTACCGATGTTGAATATGCGCCTGGTCGCGCCGCGCGTCGTGGTCGACATCGGTGCCATCGACGGGCTCGACGCGATCCGTTTTGACGGGGTGCTGGAGGTCGGGGCGACGGCCCGCTACGCCCGGGTTGAGCAGTCGCCGGTCGTGCGAAGGCACGCACCGCTGCTCGCCGAGGGTATCCGCCTCGTGGGTGACCCGCTGGTCCGCAACCGGGGGACGATCGGCGGGAGTCTCGCCCAGGGCGACCCGAGCGGCGAGATGCCCATGGTCGCGCTCGCCCTCGACGCCACCGTCCACGCCAAGGGTCCCGCCGGGGTCCGCGCGATCCCGGCCCGCGAGTTCTTCGTCGGCCCGTACCAGACCGTGCTCGGGCCCGACGAGCTGGTCGTCTCCGTCACCTATCCCGACGCGGCGGGCACGGTGTGCGCCTTCGGCGAGCAGAACCGCCGGCACAACGACTACGCGGTGGTCGCCGTCGCCGCGGTGGGTGAGCCCCGCCCCGACGGGGCGTGGGCTTGGATCCGGCTGGCGCTCGGCGCGGTCGCGGACCGGGCCCTCCTCGCCGAGGAGGCCGGGGCGTTGCTCGAGGGCGCCCGCCTCGACGACGCGGCCGTCCGCGCCGCCGCCGAGGCCTGCGCCGCGATCATCGACCCGCCGTCGGACGCGCGGGCGTCGGCGGAGTACCGCCGGCACATGCTGCCCATCTACGTCGAGCGGACGCTGGCGCGACTGGAGGCCCGACGCGCCGCGACCACACCGGGAGGGAGGTCGTGAACGTGTCGAGACCGTCCATGGCGACGCGGGAGGACGACGGCACGGGAGAGCTGGTCGAGCTCTCCCTCACCGTCAACGACGAGCCGGTCACCGCGGTGGTGGAGGCCCGCCGGCTCCTCGCCGACTTCGTGCGGCACGATCTGGCCCTCACCGGCACACACGTGGGCTGCGAGCAGGGTGTCTGCGGGATGTGCACCGTCCTCCTCGACGGTGAGCCGGTGAAGTCCTGCACGATGCTCGCGGTCCAGGCGGCCGACCGCGACGTCCGCACCGTCGAGTGGCTGGGCAGCGAAGCCGAGCTCCATCCGGTCCAGGCCGCGTTCCGCGACGAGCACGGCCTCCAGTGCGGATACTGCACGCCGGGGTTCATGCTCACCGCCTATGCGCTGGCCCAGCGCGGGGTCGAGCTCGACGAGCCGGCCCTGCGCGAGGAGCTGTCCGGGAACATCTGCCGGTGCACCGGGTACCAGAACATCGTCGCGGCGGTCCGGCGCTACCTGGGTGGGTCGAACCGATGACCGGAACGACCTTCGAGCGGCTCGTCACGCCGGTGGACACCGAGCGCTGGGTCGGCGCGGGCATCACCCGGATCGAGGACGAACGCCTCCTGCGGGCCCAGGGACGCTTCGTCGACGACCTCGACCCCCACGGCCTCCTCCACATGGCGGTGGGGCGCTGCCCCTACCCCCACGCCCGCATCGACGGGATCGACCCCGGTCGCGCGCTGGAACTCGACGGGGTCGTCGGGGTCATGGTCGGCTCGCAGGTCCGGGCCCGGACGCGGCCCCTCACCGTCCTGCGGCCGTTGCCCGACGTGCCGGCGTTGCCCTTCTTCGCGATGGCCGACTCCGTTGCGCTCTACGAGGGACATCCGGTCGTCACCGTCGTGGCCACCGACCGCGCCCTGGCCGAGGACGCCCTCGAGCTGATCGAGATCGACTACGAGCCCCTTCCGCACGTGGTCGACGTGGAGGACGCCCTCGATCCCGACGCGCCGGTCCTCTGGGCCGAACTCGGGAGCAACCTGGTGGTGCGCAACCCCCGTGACACCGGAGACGCCGAGGCGGCCCTGGCCCGGTCGGCGGTCCGCCGCGCGGGGAGGTTCCGGGTCGGGCGGGTGACGGGCCTCCCGATGGAGGGTCGGGCCGTCCTCGCCGAGTACACCCCCGGCCTGGGAACGCTCCGGGTGTGGTCGTCGACCCAGGTGCCGCACCTGCACCGGATGCAACTGGCCGACGCGCTCGAGATCCCCGAGGCGAACATCCGGCTGGTGGCCCCGGACGTCGGCGGCGGCTTCGGACTCAAGCTCGGAATGTACCCCGAGGACGTACTCGCCTGCCTACACGCGATAGACACCCGTCGGCCGGTCAAGTGGGTCGAGGACCGCATGGAGCACTTCCGCGCCACTACCCACGCCCGCGAGGCGCTCCACGACGCGGAGCTCGGCCTCGGCGCAGACGGCACGATCACCGCGGTGCGCGATCGCTACTACGTCGACATGGGGGCCTACAACTCGCCCTTCGGCTCCCCCATGCTGTCCAGCCTCATGTTCCCGGGCCCGTACCGGATCCAGGACTGCTCGATCGAGCGCAACGTCGTCGCCACAAACAAGACGCCAGTCGGTGCCTACCGCGGCTACGGCCAGCCCGAGAGCAACTTCGTGCGCGAGACGCTCCTCGACCGGGCGGCCCGGGCCCTCGGGCTCGATCCGGTGGAGGTGCGTCGCGCCAACGTGATCCGGCCCTCGGAGATGCCCTACGAGACCGCGGGGGGCGCACGTTACGACAGCGGAGACTACCGCGCCGCTCTCGACGCGGCATGCGAGCGTATCGGCTACGACGACTTCCGGCGCCGGCAACCGGAGCTCGGCCGCGACGGACGCCGGCGGGGGATCGGCGTGGCGTGCTTCGTCGAGATGACCGGCTATCCCGGATCAAAGTTCCTCGGCAAGCACAATGCCGCCTACGGAGCGCACGAGAGCGTCACGATCCGGGCCAACCGCTCGGGCGGAGCTGACCTCTACACCGGCGTGGCCTCCTTCGGGCAGGCGAACGGCACAACCTTTGCCCAGGTCTGCGCCTCGGTGCTGGGTATCCACCCGCACCAGGTCGTGATCCACGCGGGGGACACCGAGGGGACGCCGTACAACGTCGGGGCGTTCGCGTCGCGCACGACCATCGCCGGGACCGGGGCGGTGTTGGGCGCCTCGCACGAGATCCGGGCCAAAGTGCTGCGGGTCGGGGCCTTCCTACTTGGTGAGGATCCGGCAGGCGTCGTGCTGACGGACGGCGTGGTGCACCCCGTCGGCCGACCGGATGACGGGGTAACCCTGGCGCGGGTCGCAGCGGCGGCCATCTCGGGCCACCACCTTCCCGAGGGCGAGGAGCCGGGGCTCGAGGCCACCAAGTACTTCGACCCCCCGGCGTCGGCCTTCGGCTACGGCACGGCGGCCGTGATCATCGCCGTCGACGATCGCACCGGCGAGTTCGACATCGAACGCTTCGTGCTGGCCCACGACTGCGGACGCCAAGTGAACCCGACGCTCGTCGAGGGACAGCTCCACGGCGGACTCGCCCAGGGCCTCGGAGCGGGGCTGTACGAGGAGCTCCGCTACGACCGGGAGACCGGCCAGCTCGTGAACGGCACGATGCTCGACTACCTCGTCCCGACCGCGGCGGACCTGCCGCACTTCGAACTGGTCCACACCGACGTCGCGTCACCAGTAACCCCCCTCGGGGTGCGGGGAGTCGGTGAGGCCGGCACCATTCCGCCCGCGTCGGCCGTAGCAAACGCGATCAGCGACGCGTTGGCCCCACTGGCGGTCGAGATCGACGCGCTTCCGATCACTGCCGAGCGTGTCTGGCGGGCCATACAACGGGCCCGGGACGCCGAGCCGAACCCTGAGAGGACAGTATGAAGTTCGAGGAGTCCTTCGTCGTCGACGCCCCCCGCGAGGTCGTGTGGCGCTTCTTCGAGGAACGCCGGCCCGATGTCGGACTGTGCATCCCGGGGGCCGAGTCGGTAGAGGAGACGGACGAGGACCGCTACCGGGTCCGGGTCACCCAGAAGGTCGGCACCATCGGGGCGACCTTCGACCTCAAGGCCGAGGTGAAGGACCGTGTACCGATGGATTCGTTCGCGATCAGCGCCGTCGGCCGCAGCGTCAAGGGCGCCCGGGGTGACCTCCGGGCCAAGGCCGACATCGCCCTGGCACCGAACGGCACGGGCACCAAGGTCGACCTCGCGGCCGACGTCGCGCTTGGCGGGATGCTCGGCTCGCTCGGCCACAAGGTCGTCGCCCAGAAAACCGCCGAGATCACCAGGGAGTTCGCCCGGGCGCTGTCCGTCCTCATCCAGGCCGAGAGCGAGGCGTCGTGAGCACCGGCCGCCGCACGGTTGAGGGCGACCGCCCCCGGGGCGCCGGTCCCGACACCGCCGAGCTGCCCGACGTCCAGATCGCCGACCTGACGGAGTACCGGATCGTCGGCAAGCCGATACCGCGGGTCGACGGCCCGGCGAAGGTGACCGGTCGGGCGACCTACGGCGCCGACGTCGAACAACCCGGGATGCTCGTCGGGCGCTTCCTGCGCGCCGGTCTGCCGCACGCCCGGATCGTGGACATCGACGTGTCCGGGGCCTGGGCCCTCCCCGGGGTCCGGGCCGTGGTGACCGGAGCCGACGACCCCGGTCTGCACGGACCCCTGCTCAAGGACCAGCCGGGCATCGCGCGGGACGTCGTCCGCTGGGCGGGCGAAGCAGTCGCCGCCGTGGCTGCCGACGACGACGAGATCGCGGCCGAGGCCCTCGAGCGGATCGTCGTTGAGTACGAGGAGCTGCCGGTCATCGACACCGTCGACGACGCCCTGGCCCCCGGCGCGCCGCTGCTCCACCCGGACGCGGACGAGTACGAGGTCGTCTACACGTCCGGTATGAGGATCGCACCCGAGGCCGGGACCAACATTCCCTATGAGTTCCACCTCCGCCGCGGTGACGTGGACGCGGCGTTCGACGAAGCGGCGGTCGTCGTGGAGGGGACCTACGAGACGCAGTTCGTCCAGTATTGCCATCTCGAGCCACACGTGGTCGTGGCCCTCTTCGACGCAATGGGCGCGCTCACGTTGTGGACCAGCACCATGGGGCCGCACACGCTGCGCTCGATGATCGCCGACTACCTCGGTATGCGCCTCTCCGACGTGCGTGTCATCACCAACATGGTCGGCGGCGCGTACGGGGCGAAGATGTACCTGCGGACCATCAACCCTGCCGCCGCGCTCCTGGCCCGCAAGGTGCCCGGCCGCCCGGTACGGATGGTCTTCGACCGAGAGGACGAGTTCCTCACCTCAGCTGGACGGTTGCCCGCCCGTGTCCACATCCGGACCGCCGCTGATCCCGACGGCCGTATCCTCGCTCGGCACTCGACCGTGCTCTGGAACAAGGGTGCGTACGCCGACCTCGGTCCGATGGTCTGCCGCAACTCCGGCTACGTCTCGCTCGGTCCGTACAACATCCCGAACGCGCACGTCGACGCGTCGCTCGTCTACACCAACCGGCAACCCGGAGGAGCTTTCCGGGCGCTGGGCGTCCCCCAGATGGCGTGGGCTGGGGAGCAGCAGCTCGACCGGGTGGCGCGGGAACTCGGTATCAGCCCGATCGAGCTCCGACGCCGCAACATCCTCCGAGAGGGCGACGAGAGCGTTACCGGCGAGACCATGCGCCAAGTCGGCGCCGGGCCCTGCCTCGAGGCGGTGGTCGCGGCTCTGGAGGCCCGGCCGTCCCGCGAGCCGGCACCAGGTTGCTCGGTCGGCTGGGGTGTCGCGGTCGTGCTCAAGTCGACGCTCACCCCGACGGCGACCTTCGGGACCGTGCGCCTCAACGTCGACGGGAGCGTCGACATTATCTGCGCGGCGGTTGAGCACGGTCAGGGCACGATGACTGCGCTGGCCCAGATCGTTGCCGAGGAGCTCCAGGTCCCGTTCGAGGCCGTCCGGTTCGTCATGCCCGACACCAGCGTCGCGCCCTTCGACCGGTCCTCGAGTTCGAGCCGCACGGTGTTCGCGATGGGGAACGCCCTCCGATCGGCGGCTCTAGAGGTGAGGGCCCGGCTCTTCGAACTGGCCTCGGACGTGCTGGGGGTCCCGGCCGACGACCTCGCCCTCGTCGACGGCAAGGTCGAAGCCCCCGGGGTGCCCGAGGGCCCGTTCACGGTCACCGAGATCCTCCGGGGCTACTACAAGGGCCCGGCGAACATCGTCGGGAATGGGACCTTCGCCACCAACGACCTCTATGATCCGATGGATCCCGACACGGGCCAGTCGCGCCGCCCGTCCTCGTACTGGATGTACGCGGCAGCGGCGGCGGAGGTCGAGTGCGACCCGGAGACCGGCGACGTCCGGGTGACCCGCCTGATCACAGCAGTCGACGCGGGCAAGGCGGTCAACCCGCAGGGCTGTCGCCAGCAGATCAGCGGCTCGGCAGTGATGGGCTTCGGGATGGCGATGTCGGAGGAGGTCGTCTTCGACGAGGGTCGCGTGCTCAACCCGACGTTTCTCGACTACAAGATCCCGACCAGCCTGGATCTCCCGGAGATCGAGGAGATCATCGTCGAGACGGCACACGACCTCGGCCCGTACGGGGCGCGGGGCATCGGAGAGCCGGGCACGGCGGCGGTGCCGGCCGCGATAGGCAACGCTCTCTACGACGCGATCGGCATCCAGCTGACGAGCCTGCCTATCCGGTCGGAGAAGGTTTTTCGCGCGGTGAGGGGGGCGTCGTCGTGATCCTGCGACCGTTCGAGTACGTCTCGTGCGATAGCCCGGAGGAGGCCGTCGAGACGCTCGTGCAACACGGCGACGACGCGGTCCTGGTCGCAGGCGGCACGGTGGTCGTGGCGATGATGAAGCACGACCTGCTCCGGCCGGCGGTCTTGGTGGGCCTCGACGACGTGACCCCAATGCGCGGGATCGAGGTGGGCGCCGGGCCGGTTCGCGTCGGTGCCCTCACGACGCACCGCGAGATCGCCGGCTCGCGCCCGCTCGCCGAGGCGGCCCCACTGCTCGCGGAGGCCTGTGGACGGGTGGCCAGCCCGGTGATCCGCTCCATGGGGACCCTGGGTGGCAACCTCTGCTACGGGGAGTCGGCCTCCGACCCGGGTCCCGCCCTCCTCACGCTCGACGCGACCTACCACCTCCTCGGGCCGGATGGCGCGCGCCAGGTGCGGGCCCGCGACTTCTATCGCGGCTTCTACGAGACCGACCGCGCGGCCGACGAGGTCCTGACCGCGGTCGAGTTGGACCGCAACGGGCCGGACGTGCGCTGGAGCTACTTCAAGTGGACACCGCGCTCGCGAGAGGACAAGCCGCTCATCGGCCTGGCGACGACGCTCGAGGCGGACGGCGACGGACCGCGGGTGACGATGGCCGTCGGCGGCATCGATCCACGACCGGTCCTCCTGGCCCGGGCGTCGGCCGCCGCGAGCGGATCCGGCCTGTCCGACCGGGAGATCGACGCCGCGGCCGACGCCGCGGCCAACGAGGTCGACCCGATCACCGATCTCCAGGGGAGCGCGGAGTACCGGCGCGAGATGGTGCGCGTGTGGGTACGCCGGGTCCTCAGCGGGCTGCGAGCCGAGGAGGCCGTTGCGTGACCACCCGAACCCGGACCCTGAAACTCACCGTCAACGGCCGGTCGGAGCACGTCGAGATCCAGCCCCAGTGGACCCTCCTCCAACTGCTGCGTCAGGGCCTACGGCTGCTCGGCACCGAGGAGGGCTGCGGGGAGGGGGCGTGCGGTTCGTGCACGGTGCTCATCGACGGCCGCCTGACCCGCTCGTGCCTGTCGCTGGCGATCCGAGCCGAGGGTCGATCGGTCGAGACGATCGACGGTGTCGCCGCGGACGGGGAGCTCGACCCGGTGCAGCAGGCGTTCGTCGACCGGGGCGCGATCCAGTGTGGCTTCTGCACCCCCGGCTTCGTGATGGTCACCCGTCACCTGCTGGAGGAGAACCCAGACCCGACGGACGCGCAGATCCGCGATTACCTGAGCGGGAACCTCTGTCGCTGCGGCAGCTACACGATGATCTTCGAGGCGGTCCACGACGCGGCGGGGCGGAAGCGGGAGAGCCCGGCGCCGTGACCGTCCCGCCCCGAGTTCGGATCGCGCTTGCGCAGATCGAAGTCGCAGCGCTCGACCCGAAACGCAACCTGGAGCGGATCGCCGACGCGCTCGACGGTCTGGAGGATGCGCGACCGGACCTCGTCGTGTTCCCGGAGCTGGCCGACGTCGGCCAGGTCACCGAGCGCGATCCGGTGTTCGGATCGCGGTACGCCGCCATCGCGGAACCGGTCCCGGGCCCCTTCAGCGGGGCCGTCGGGGAGCTGGCGGCGTCCCATGGCTGTCACGTGGTGGTGGGCGTCGCCGAGCGCCACCCCGATATCTCCGGCACGATCTATAACACCGCGCTCCTCATCGGGCCCCACGGTCGTGTGGTCGGGCGGCAGCGCAAGCTCCACCCGGCGGGGGAGGAGCGGCACTACTTCGCTGTCGGCGACTCCATCGAGGTCGTCGCGTGCGATCTGGGCCTCGTCTCGATGACCGTTTGCTACGACGCCTACTTCCCGGAGGTTCCACGGGCCGCGGCGCTCCGGGGCGCCGAACTGCTGTGTGGCCTCTTCAACATCACGCATCGCCCGGACTGGCCCCACCGACTCGCCCAGCTGGCAGCGGTCCGCTCGTACGAGAACATGCAGCACGTCGTGTTCGTGAACCGGGTCGGTACCGACCACGGCCGGACCTTCGGTGGCGAGAGTGCGGCGGCGACCCCTCCCGGCCGCGTGCTGGCCGAGGGGCCGCCGGCCGACGAGTGGGTCGCCACCGTCGAGTTCGATCGCGACACGCTCCTACGGGCTCGGGCGGAGCGGACGGTCTTCGCCGATCGACGACCGGCGGTGTACCGGCTCGATGAACCCCCGACCGCCACCACGACCGCCCGCACGGAGGAATGATGAAGATCGGTCTGAAGCTGAACTCGCAGTTCCCGGCGGGTGACGACATCGTCAAGGGCATCGAGGACCTGGTCGAACAGGTTGACGCGGCGCGACGGGCCGGGTTCCATTCGGTGTGGGTCAGCCAGCACTACCTCGCCACGCCGTACCAGGCGTTGCAGACCTGGCCGCTCCTCGGCCGGATCGCCGGACCGGCGGGGGAGATGCAGGTCGGGACGTCGATCTTCCTCCTCCCGCTCCACAACCCCGTCTACGCCGCCGAGCAGTCGGCGACCCTCGACGCGATCACCGGTGGCCGGTTCGTCTTCGGAGTCGGTCTCGGCTACCGCCCCGAGGAGTTCGCCGCCTTCGGGGTGCCGATCGGTGATCGGGTCGGGCGGTTCGTGGAGAGCATCGAGGTGGTGCGACGCCTCTGGACCGAGGACCGTGTCGACTATCACGGGCGCTTCTTCGATCTCGAGGGGGCGTCCCTCGTTCTGAAGCCCGTCCAGAGGTCGCAGCCTCCCATTTGGGTGGCGGCGAGCGGTGACCCTGGGGTCCAGCGAGCCGGTCGGCTCGGGCTTCCGTGGCTGGTGAACCCGCACGCCAGCCTGGCCGGCATCGAGCGACAGTTCGCGCTCTACCGCGAGGCGCTGGACGCGGCGGGACACGAGCCGCCGGCGGAGTTCCCGGTGTTCAAGGAGTTCGCGGTCGCACCCAGTCACGGCGAAGCGGTGCGGATCGCGCGCCCCTACCTGGAGGGCAAGTACGAGAGCTACGCGAAGTGGGGGCTCGACAAGCCGATGCCGGAGGAGGAACGCCTGGATCAGGCGTTCGACGAACTCGCCCGTGACCGCTTCATCATCGGTACGCCCGAGGAGTGCGTGAGTGAGCTTCGCCGCCATGAGGAGGTGGTCGGCGCGAACCACTTCCTTCTCCGCATGCAGTGGCCCGGCATGCCGCACGAGCGTGTGCTCGAACAGATCGCCCTGGTCGGCTCGGAGATCATCCCGAAGGTCGGCGGAGCCACGGACTGGGGCCGGTAGGGTGATGATCATGTGCTGGGCCGCTGGTCCGGTAAGCGATCGATGATCCGGTCCGTTGGGGGAGACTGGGTCACGGGGTATTGACCGAAAGTTGACTCGATGAAGGCGATAAAGGCCGAGCGAACCCTGACGAATCAGGTCTACCAGTCCATCCGCGATTCGATCCTGAGCGGCCGTCTCGAGCCCGGTTCTCTCTATTCCGTCACCCGCCTCGCCGACGAGCTGCAGGTATCGCGTACACCCGTCCGCGAGGCCTTGATCGACCTGGCGTCGCAGGGGATGGTGCGCTTCGAGCGCAGCCGGGGCGTCCGGATCCTCCAGACCACCGCGCACGACGTCGTCGAGATCTTCAGCCTCCGCCTCCTGATCGAGGTGCCCGGGACCCTCGCCGCCATACCGCGACTTTCGGACGCTGACGTTCGTGCGCTGGAGAAGGAGTACGAGCAGATGATCGCGGCCGCCAAGGCAGGCGACGAGTCGCGAACCATGTTGCACGACCGTCGCTTCCACCTGGTGCTGCTAGGTGGCTCGGGGAACGAGCGGCTCGCCCGGATCGCCGACCAGCTACGGGACCAGATCCTGACCCAGGGCGTCTCCACGGTCGGTCGGAGCCGATCACTGATGGAGGTGGTCGAGCCCCACCGTCCGATCCTCGAGGCGGCCCGCGAGCGTGACGCGAAGGGTGCGGCGTTCGCGATGCGTGACCATGTCCTCTCCACCGGTCGGTTGATCGTAACCCAGGAGGGCGGCGATCCAGCCGATTTAGAGGACTGGGAGCGCTATGTCATCTATCCTTGAGAGGCGATAAGTGCAGATCGAACAGCAGTTCAACGTTCCGGTCGACCCCGATGCCGCGTACGTGCTCCTGACCGACGTAGAGCGGATCGCACCGTGCATGCCCGGCGCGCAGTTGCAAGAGATTGAGGGCAACGAATACCGCGGGATCGTCAAGGTCAAGGTCGGCCCCATCACAACCCAGTACAAGGGGACGGCCACGTTCGTCGAACGCGACCCGGCGGCGCGCACTGCAGTGGTGAAGGCCTCCGGGCGCGATACCCGCGGTCAGGGCAACGCCAACGCGACCATCCAGATGGCGGTCCGTGAGCACGAGGACGGAGCCAGTGTCTCGGTGGTCACCGACCTGAACATCACCGGTAAGGTCGCGCAACTCGGTCGCGGAGCGATCGTGGATGTGAGCACCAAACTGCTGGGAACTTTTGTTGATTCCCTGGGGGAAGTCCTCACTGACCAGGGCAAGGGCGACGTAGCGGCCGCGGCTCTCACCTCTGCCGGAGAAGAGCCGTCGCGTCCGTCGAGCGAGGCGGTCAGTACCCTAGGCACCGTCGACGACGGCCGCGCCCTGGTAGCCGAGGCTCACGCGACACCCTTGCGGAGGGTCGTCTCTAGTCCGGAGCCGGAGCCCGTGGAACTTCTCAACGTAGCGGGCCCGGCGGCGCTACGGCGGGCGCTGCCGCTTATAGCGGTGGCCGTCTTGGTCCTAGTGGTGTGGCGGGGCCGACGACGACGCTTGTACCGCAGTGGCGAACGCTGAGGTCTGAGGTTGACGCGGTCTGACGGACACCTAGCTTGGCCATTACCGAGCCCCACGAACACATCGTCGCGCTGACGACGTTGCACCCGCGCCGGTCCCACCGGTCGCGGCCGGACGGCGTCGGGCGGTCTCCGAGCGGCAACTCCTGGCTCGGACCCGCACCAGTGGAGGATGACGATGACAACTCGGTACGGATCGGTCCGCGCGAGGGCGCGGCGCTGACTCGGGGCGCTCACCGCGGCGCTGCTGGTGATTCCGGCGATCGTGACCACGGCGACCCGGCCTCGGCGGGGACTCAGATCGTCTTCACCGCCGACACGCCCCCGGCCACGGGCACGGTCGGCGAGGCGTACGGCCCGTACACCTTCGAGGCCACGAACTCCACCCCGGCGTGCCCGATGAACTACGAGGTGTACTGGGAACAGCCGACGGGCACCTTCCCCCACCCGCTGCCGCCGGGTTCTCCATTGCGGCTCTCCTGACGGTGTTGTGGGTCACGCGGCGGCCTGATCGGCTGGGTGTTCGTGGGGGAGGGTGAGGTCGATGGGGCCGGCGGCGAGCATGACGAGCGCGAGGGCGGCGTCGGCGGAGTGGAACCCGTAGGCGCGGCGCACGAGGAGCCGGACCTTGGTGTTCATCCCTTCGACTCGGCCGTTGGAGATGCCGTGTTCGACGGCGTTGAGGATCAGGTCACGTCGTTGTCGCATGGTGCGTGCGGCCTTGATGAACGGGGCGAGGCGGGACCGTTGCGCGCGGGCGCACCACCGGTCGAGCCGCACGCCGGCCTCGGCGCGGTCGAGGTCACCGGCGAAGATGGCCCGGAACTGCTCCTTCATCTCGTACGCGCGCCAGATCCCGCCCCGGTTGCGGCGGATCCGGGCGAGCTGATCGGCTTGGCGGTCGGTGAGGTCCTCGGGGTTCTTCAACAGCGCCCACCGCGAGCCCTTGAAGTCCTTCGCCCACCGGTCGTCAGGCAGCCGGCGGAGCTGTTGCCACAGGTCCCGGCGGACCTCGTCGAGCGCGTCACCGACGAGTTTCACTACATGAAACGGGTCCGCGCACACGACGGCTTGCGGGGCGTGCCCCTCGGCGCGGACCGACTTGAGGAAGGCCGGGCCGAGATCGAGCGACACGGCCTCGATCAGCCCGGCACGCTGGGCGCCGAGCGCGTCGAAGAACTCGTCCAGGGTGGCCGAGTCGCGGCCCTTGGCACCCCAGACGACCTTGCCCCGGTCGTGGTCGACCACCAGGGTCAAGTACTTGTGGTGCTTGCGCCAGGAGATCTCGTCCACCCCGATGCGGAACAGCCCATCGAGCCGTCCGGGATCGAGTTCGCTGGCCACGACCCGTTCACACGCGCGGCCCACGGTGCGCCACGAGACCCGGCACAGCCGGGCGATCGCGCTGCGGTCCATACGGATGGCCCGCCACGCCAACAAGTCGTCGAAGTCGCGGGTCAGCCCCGCCCCGGGGCGGGCGAACGGCACCGCCTCGACCACGACCCCGTGGGTGGGGCAGGCCAGGCGGCGCAGCGACGCGCGCAGCTCGACTCGCCACACCCCCAGGTCCAGGTGCCGCCACCGCGACGGCCGCGGGCGGGTGTCGTAGCGGGCCCGCGTCTTGTAGGCGCAGTGCGGGCACCGGAGCCGCCGACGACGCAACACGACGGTGACCACGACCGTGGCCGCCAAGAACTCGACCGCGGTGACGTTCACGCCGTCGAGGCGCAACAAGCGCTTGAATGCAGTAGTGACGCGCACGGGCTGACGGCCTCCAGGAACTCAGGTGTAGGAACCCGAGAACCTTCGCCCCGGCCCGTGCGCGTCGCGCGGACCCCCACAACCAGCCGAACACCCAGCAACCAGAGGCCCTACGCCGCCTCACCCACCCACACCGAGGTCAGGAGAGCCTCCATTGCAAGGTTCACCGGGGTGCTCTTGGGCACGCCCACGGTGGGCGGTGTCTGCGATCCCTGGATATATGCCTACAACGGCTGCGGCGATCCCGGCGCGTGGGCGAAGACGACCATCATGGTCTACGAGGCGCCGGCCTTCACCGCGGCGACGCCGCCCGACGGGTTCTCCGGGTGAGCCGGGGCAGGGGCGGGGAGCGGGGGCGCCGGCCGGCGCCGCCCGCCCGACGCCACGCCACCGAGGTGTGGTCATGGTTCGGGCCGGTCCTGTGGGGCCGGCCCGAACCGTCGTCTCCAGCGTGTTGCGATCCACCCACCTCTGGTGGGGTCGATCGCAACATGCCGGGCGGGGGGAGACGGCCGAACGCATGTTCGGTACCCTGGGTGGATCGTCGCCTACGCCGAGCTCCACTGCCACACCAACTTCTCGTTCCTCGACGGGGCCTCCCACCCCGAGGAGCTGGTGGAGGAGGCCCAACGCCTGGGCCTCGCCGCTCTGGCCGTCACCGACCACGACGGCCTCTACGGGGCGGTCCGCCTGGCCGAGGCGGCTCGACCCGTCGGCCTGCCGACCGTCTTCGGTGCCGAGCTGTCCCTCGGCTCCGACGGGTCGGGCGGGGGACGGCCCGGGTCGGGCTGGGCCGACCCGCCGGGGGAGCACCTGGTGGTGCTGGCCGAGGGGCCGCTCGGATACGCCCGCCTGGCCACGGCAATCAGCGCGGCCCAGCTGCGCGGTGCCAAGGGGGCGCCCCGCCTCGACCCGGCGACGCTGGCCGACGCGGCCCGGGCGCCCGTCCACGGTCACCCGCCCGGCGCCGGGCCGGCGTGGTTCGTGCTGACCGGGTGCCGTAAGGGGGCGGTGCCCGCCGCCCTGGTCGACCACGGCCCCGCCGCGGCCCGCCGGGCCCTCGACCGTCTGGTCGACGCCTTCGGCCGCGACCGGGTCCTGGTCGAGCTGTGGGACCACGGCGCCCCGATCGACCGTCCCCGCAACGACGCCCTGGCCGAGCTCGCGGCCGCGGCCGCGGTCGAGGTGGTGGCCACCAACAACGTCCACTACACCACGCCGGATCGCCACCGCCTGGCCGCGGTGCTGGCCGCCGTCCGCTCCCGGCGCAGCCTCGACGATCTCGACGGCTGGTTGCCCGCCACGCCGTTCGCCCACCTGCGCCGCCCCTCCGAGCAGGCCCGGCGCTTCGCCCGCTACCCCGGCGCGGTGGAGCGCAGCGCCGAGATCGCGGCCGCGTGCGCCTTCGACCTGCGCATCGCGGTCCCGTCGCTGCCGCACTACCCGGTCCCCGACGGCCACACCGACATGAGCTGGCTGCGGGAGCTCACCCGCCGGGGCGCCGCCGTCTACTACCCGTCCACCCATCCCATGCACGCCGAGGCGATGCGCCAGATCGAGCACGAGCTGGGCGTGATCGAGGCGCTCGGCTTCCCCGGCTACTTCCTGCTTCTCCACGACATCGTGGAGTTCTGCCGCCGCTCGGACATCTACTGCCAGGGGCGG
>WBZO01002217.1_pt1 | contig 26153 bp, 24 predicted proteins | sample 5204261 | NCBI WGS metagenome assembly WBZO01 (sample SAMN12412400, study PRJNA552823) | activated sludge metagenome | isolation source: activated sludge from anammox sidestream of wastewater treatment plant... | place: USA: North Carolina | collected 2017-09
CCGATGTGCGGCTGCTGCGGGCACTGCGCGGGGCCACCGCCCAGATCGACCGCTACACGGCCCGCCGCTTCGCCCCGGTCGTGCAGACCCGCCGCTACGACTACCAGACTCCCTACAGCCTGCGGCTGGACCTGGACCTGCTGGAAGTGCTGGCGGTCATTAACGGGAGCGGGGCACCCCTTGATCCGGGGGCGGTGACGCCGCTGCCGGACGGTGACGGCCCCCGCCACGCGCTGATGATCGCGCCGGGGTCGGGCGAGACGTTCGTCCCCGGCGGCGGGCGGGCGATCGCGGTGCGCGGCATCTGGGGCTGGCACGACGCCTGGTCGGAGGCGTGGCAGCCCTCCGGCGACGCGGTGCAGGACGACCCGCTGAGCGCCGGGTCCAGCCTGATCGCGGTGAGCGACGCCGACGGCGCGGGCCGGACCGCTGAACTCTCCCCGCGCTTTCAGCGGGGACAGCTCCTGCGCCTGGACGACGAGTACGCCCATGTGACGGCGGTGGACGCGCAGGCGGACACGATCAGCGTCATCCGGGGCGTGCGCGGCACGCTGGCGGAGTCGCACCCGGCGGGGACGGCGATTGCGGTCTATGTCCCGCCGGAAGACGTGGTCGCGCTGTGCCTGCGCTGGGCGGCGTGGCTGTATCAGCAGGTGGATGCCGCCGTCGGGGCCGGGGCGGACTGGCTGTATCCCGCCGAGCTGCCCGGCGACCTGCGGCAGCTCCTGGCGCCGCTGCGGCTGACGCGCGTCGCGTGAGCGCGCGCCGTGGCGTAGCGGCGGAAAACAGGAACCGCAAAGGTGCAGAGGGCACGGAGAAAAAACAGAAAGGTCCTCTGATAGTTCGAAGCCTGTTCATTCCGTCGAAGTCCCTGACAGAAGGGGCCTACCACTGGCGCGGGATGATCCAGCCGTTCTGCACTTTGTCAAATCCGATGTGCGGGTAGTAGTCCATGGCGTCGGGGGCGGACAGCAGCAGGAGCATTGCGCCGCCCCCGATGGCCGTCCGCACTTCCTCGATCAGCCGCCGGCCGATGCCCAGCCGCTGGTAGGGCAGTGCCACGGCCAGATCGGAAAGGTAGCAGCAGTAGGAGAAATCGGTCAGGGCGCGGGCCACGCCGATGAGCTGCTCCTCGCCGTTTTCCGCCGGGAGGTACGCGCCCACGATCAGATTGGCGTGGGCCAGCATCTGTCCGATGCGCGCCAGGTCATCCACCGGGCGGCGCAGCCCGGCGCTGCGGTAGACGGCGGCGACGGCTTCGGCGGTCAGCGTCGGATTGACGCGGTACAGCACGGCGGCGGGCGAGATGGGCGGCATCGAGTCGGTGGCTGACATCGGGAATCCTTTTCGGGTGAGAAACGCGCCCTCAACTCTACCACCCGGTGCAGCGGAGACAAGATAAAAGGGCAGATGATTTTTCTGGCGCTCGCGGCGGTTTGTGTGGGAAAGGCGGAGCCTGATGCGCTACCGGGTGGAAGTGGACTGGAATTCCGACGGCGTTTTTGACGCGCCGGGCGAATCGCTGACGCGCGACGTGCTTCGGGTCGAGTGGGCGCTGGGGCTGGAGGAGCCGGAGGCATGTATGGCCGCGCCGTCGTGGGCGGTGGTGACGCTGCGCGACCCGGCCCGCCACTACGCCCCGGAACGCGCCGCCGGCCCGCTATACGGCCAGCTTGAGCCGCGCCGCAAGGTGCGGATCAGCGGCGAGCATGGCGGCGAGACGCGCGTTTACTTCACCGGCTGGGTGGAGGAGATCGCGCCGGGGCCGGGCCGGACGGCTGTCCTGCGCTGCGGCGGCGTGGAGGCGCTCCTGGCGCGGGCGGAGGTGTTCCTGCCGCTGCTCACCGCCGGGCGGGCGGACACAGTGGCGGCGGCGATCCTCGCCCGGGTGGCCTACCCCCCGGCCATCAGCGGCTACTGGCTGCTGGGCACGGCTTGCCTGGGCCGCGACACCCGCCTGCCGGACGTGACGACCTACGCCGAACTGGAGCGCGGCATCAGCGCTTTCGCTTACGTGGGCGACCGGGCCGGGGTATCGGCCTGGACTGCGCTGCGGGAAGTCGCCGAGGCGGAGCGCGGCCTGTGCTTTGTAGATCGGGGCGGGCGCGTCATTCTGTGGAACCGGCATCACCTCCCCTGCCGGCGCGACCCGCGGCTGGCGCTGACCGGGCGGGAGGCGCGCTTCACAGCCGCAGTCAGCGGCGCCGATATCGTCAACCGGGCGGTGATTACCTGCCACCCGCGCGAGGTCGGCGGCAGCCCGGAGGAGCTGTGGGAGCTGCGCGCGCCGCTGGTGCTGCCGCCGGGCGAAGCGCGGACGGTTCGCGCCCGCTTCGTGGATGGGGCCGGGCTGCCGTGCGGGGCGCTGTCTGTGCTCGCGCCCGTCCCCGGCGTGGACTATCGGGCCAGCGACCGCCCGGATGGCTCCGGCGCGGACTGCACCGGGAACGTGGCTGTGTCGGTCAAAGCGGGGGGGAGCAGCGCGGCGCTGACCTTCCGCAACGGGGGGGCGCGGCAGGCTTGCGTGCTGGCCGGGGCGCGGCTGCGCGGCATCCGCCTGATCGACCGCGGGCCGACCGCTGTCGAGCACGCCGACGCCCTCAGCGTCACCCGTTACGGGCGGCGGACAATCGGGCTGGACCTGCCGCTCCTCTCCAGCCCGGCGGAGGCGGCCCGCCTGGCCCGTCACCTGGTCGTCGAGCGCAGGGATCCGCGCGGGCGCGTCCGGGAGGTGACGCTGGAGCTGGCGGCTTCGTCAGCCCTGCTGCCGGCGGCCCTGGCCCTGACGATAGGGGATTGCATACGGCTGGCAGACCCGGAGACCGGCCATGACGGCGTCTATTTCATCGTGGGCGAGCGGCACACGCTGGCGCGGGGCGGGGCGAAGCACACGATCGCGTGGACGGTGCGGGCCGCGCCGCCGCTGCTGTACTGGCAGCTCGGCGTGCCTGGCGCGGGGGAAGTGGGCGCGGCGACTACACTGGGATACTGAGGGCGCGGGGCGGCCGTCCCCTTACAGGAACAGCAGCGCCGTGCCGATGACGGCGACTACGGTGCCCAGAATGGCCCGCTTCGTGATCTTGTCCTTGAACAGCACGCGGCTGATTGGCAGCAGGAAGATCGGCATCAGGCTGGTCAGCGTCGTCGCTACGCCCAGCGGCGCGTTTTGCACCGCGAGCAGCGCCAGCCACACCCCGACGAACGGGCCGACGAACGACCCCGCCGCGATATAGCGCAGCGCGTCCGGCTTCTGGCGCAGGAGGCGGAACGTCCCCTGCGCCTGTCCGCCCGGGAGCGCGATCAGCCAGATGGCGGCGGCGGCCACCACGACGCGGATCAGGTTGCCGGACAGCGCCGGATACCCCCCCTCCAGCCCGATCCGCGAGGCCAGCATGCCGCCGGCCTGCCCCATGGCCGCCCCCAGCCCGCACAGCACCCCGATCAGATACCCCCGCCGGGAGGTGACCAGCACCGCGCTCGAATTGCCATTCTGCCGGTCGGCGACGACGATCATAATCCCCCCGACCGTCAGGCCGATAGCCACCAGCTCCACCGGGGATAGCTGCTCATCCAGCAGCAGCCAGGCCATGATCGTGCTGAACACCGGGGCCAGCGCCATCAGTAACATGCTCAGGCGCGGGCCGATCAGGACAAACCCCTGAAACAGGAAGCCGTCCCCGATCACGTAACCGATGAAGCCGGACAGCCCCATCCAGAACCAGCGATAGCCGTCCGCGTCGGCCGGCAGAAAGGTTCCCTGGAGCAGGCGGTGCGTCAACACGACGAACACGACAGCGAACAGCAGGCGGGTGCGGTTGACCACCGGCGAGCCGACGCGGCGGCCCGACAGGGTAAAAAAGACGGAAGACAGGCTCCAGAAAAAAGACGCGCCCAGCGCGGCCAGTTGGCCGATAGTCTCAGCGATCATGCAGCGATACTTTCAGGAGGGACAGCGAAGAGACGCAGTGACCGGGAGTGTACCGCACAATTCTCCGCCGGGGGCGGCAATTATCAAGAATTTGTTCGCGTTACTGTCAGATCGGAAAATTCCGGAGTACACTGAATATACCGGACTGCAGATTACCAGCGCCGGCGTTAATTCGAACTTCAGCGCACGGCCCTGTGAAGGTCCGTGTCTGCCCTGTAGTGTCAGATAGCTTTACCGGGATGCGGGCGGTCTTTGCGGCAAGAACGGCTCAGTGAGTCTGATGATATGGCCCCCCTTTCTTCGCAAGAAGCGTCACGCCGGCGTCAGCGCGGGCTGGAAGTAGCCGCGCGGATCAGCGCCGCTGATCCTGTCCTTCATATTGCCACGCTGTGCACCTTCGATACCGATTTGCTGCCGCCTTTCCTGGTGGAGGCGCTGGACCGCGCCGGGCTGGCCGCGGTTATTTCCGCCGGGCTGTTCGGGCAGATCGCGCAGCAGGCGCTGGACCCGGCCTCGGCGCTCTACCAGAACCCTCCGGACATCGTGCTCCTGATCCCGGCGGCGGATGATCTGCTGGAGTCGTTCTTCCAGCGTCCGCTGGCCCTCCGCCCGGAGGATATCGACGCGCTGGTGGATGATCAGGTGCTGCAAGTGCGTCTGACGGCGACCGCGCTGCTGGAACGGCTGCCCGCCGCCAGCATTTATCTGGTCGTCATGGATGCCCTGCAGGCGCCGCTGGAGCACCTGCTGGACCCGCTGGATGCCGCCCGCGGTCAGGGGGCGGTGGACCGCCTGCTGGCCGGCCTGCGCGCCCTGAGCGGGCTTTCGCCCCGCCTGGTGATTGTGGACTGGGCCTGGCAGACCCGCCGCTCCGGCCTGGACAGCTATATCGACCCGCGCCTGTGGTACCTGGCCCGGATGCGCCTCAACCCGCCCGGCCTGGCCGCCCTGGCCGATCTGGTCGCCGTCCACGTGGCTGCCTATCGCGGCCTGACCCGCAAGGTCGCCATCGTGGATCTGGATAACACCCTGTGGGGCGGCGTCGTGGGCGAAGATGGGCTGGCCGGGCTGGAACTCGGCGGGGACGGCCAGGGGCTGGCCTTTCAGGAATTTCAGCGGGAGCTGCTCAGGCTTCACGATATCGGGATCGTGCTGGCGGTGTGCAGCAAGAACAACCCCGCCGACGCCTGGGAAGTCTTTGACCACCACGAAGGCATGATCCTCCGTCGTGAACATCTGGCCTCCGCCCGGATCAACTGGCAGGATAAAGCGACTAACCTGCGCGAGATTGCCGAAGAACTCAGCCTGGGGCTGGATAGCTTCGTGTTTCTGGATGACAACCCGGTGGAGCGGGAATGGGTCCGCACCGCCCTGCCCGAAGTGCTGACGCCGGACCTGCCCGCCGATGTCGTCCTGCGGCCGGGCTTCCTGCGGGAGCTGCCGGCCTTCCGGCGGCTGCACCTGACGGCGGAGGACCTGGGCCGCGCAGAGTCGTACAAGGCGGAGGCCCGCCGGCGCAACTTGCGCGAGGAGGCTGGCTCTTTGCAGGATTTCCTGGCCTCGCTGGAGCAGGAGATCACCATCCAGCCGGTGCACGCCGGGACGATGGCCCGCGCCGCGCAGATGTGCCAGCGCACTAACCAGTTCAACCTGACCACGCACCGCTACACCGTCGCCGATCTGGAGCATTTGCTGGCTGACCCGGCTGTGGAGGCGTACACCGTCGCCGTCCGCGATCGCTTCGGCGACAGCGGCATCACCGGCCTGGCGATCCTGCGCCTGAGCGCGGATGTTGCCGAGCTGGATTCCTTCCTCCTGAGCTGCCGGGTGCTGGGTCGGGGGGTCGAAGATACGCTGCTGACTTTTTTGGCCGGCCGGGCGCGGGCGCGCGGCGCGCGCGCCCTGCTGGGGCGTTATATTCCCACGGCCAAAAACGGACAGACGGCCGCTTTTTATCCGGCGCACGGCTTCCAGCCTGCCCCCGGCGATAGCGGCGGCGCTCTGTTCCGCCTGTGCCTGGAGTCCGCCGCCGCCCCGGATGCGCCCGCGCTCTCCCCTGCCGCTCCAGGAGACCTCCCTGCATGACTACTGATCGGGTCAAAGCCGTCATGGCCGTCGCGTTCAATGTCCCGGCGGGTCAGATCCCCGATAACGCGGTCATTGGCGAATTCTCGCCCTGGGACTCGGTCGGGCATATGCAGCTCATGCTGGAGCTGGAATCTGTGTTCGGCGTCAGCATCCCCAGCGACGTCATGTTCGAGCTGCTTTCGCTGGCCGATATTGAAGCCTACCTGAAAGAAAACGGAGTCTTCGCCTGATGCCGGACCCGGCCATCCCTGCTGCGCTGGCCGGCAAGCCATTCGACGCCTGCCGGGTAGGCGACTCAGCCAGCTGGACTCATCGCCTGACGGAAGAGGATGTCCGGCGCTTTGCCGAGCTTTCCGGCGACTACAACCCGGTCCATCTGGACGACAGCTACGCCCGCCAGCACGGCTTCCGGTCGCGGATCGTTTACGGTATGCTGGCCGGCGGCGCGTATCTGTCGCGGGTGCTGGGGATGCTGCTGCCCGGGCCGGGAGCACTGTGGCTCACCCAGGACACGCGCTTCGCCCGCCCGATTTACCTCGGCGACGAGATTACGATCACGGTGCGCGTTACCCAGAAGAACGACGCCCTGCGCACCCTGGTGCTGGAAACCGCGGCAACCAACCAGCGCGGCGAGCGCGTGCAGTCCGGCGAAGCAAAGGTGATGATGCTTATGAATGAGAAGACACTCCCCTGGGACGAGATGACAGCCGTGGTGACCGGCGGCAGCCGCGGCATCGGCGCGGCGATCTGCGCTGCGCTGGGGGAGCGCGGCGCGCGCGTGGTGGTTAACTACCATCAGCAGGCCGCCGCCGCCGCCGAAGTTGTCGCGGCGGTGGAGCAGCTCGGCGGGCGGGCGGTCGCCGTTCAGGCCGATATCACCGCCGCCGCTGACTGCGCCCGCCTGGTGGAGGCGGCCCGCGCCGCCTTCGGGCCAGTGAATGTCCTGGTGCACAATGCCACCCCGCCCGTGATCGAGAAAGCGCTGCTGGACCTGACCGAGGAAGATTTCGACGGCTACTATCGGGCTTACGTGCAGGGGGCTTTCAACCTGGCCCGGCAGGTCGTGCCGGAGATGAAGGCGGCCGGCTGTGGCCGGATCGTCCACGTGCTGGCCAGCGCCGTACTGGGCAACCCGCCGCCCGGCCTGGCCGCCTACGTGGCCGCCAAGAGCGGCCTGCTCGGCCTGTCGCGGGCGATGGCGGTGGAGCTTGCCCCCTTCGGCATCACGGTCAACAGCGTCTCCCCCTCGGTCGTGCCCACTGACCGCTGGCGGGATGTCCCCGATACGCGCCTGCGGGCGATGGTGCGGGGTATCCCGCTGCAGCGCTTCGCCACCCCGCAGGATGTGGCGCGGGCGGTGCTGATCTGCCTGGGGCCGGAGGGCAGCTACATGACCGGCGTTAACCTCCCCATCGCCGGCGGCGAAGTGATGTAGGACCCTCTCCCCGGCTCTCATTGCGAGGGAGGTGTGTCCCCCGCTTTCTGCCGTCAGACATGGATGGTATGATAGACGCCTGCCGGGCTGATCCTTCCCGGCCTGTTATTGAGGGTGTGCCGGGGAGGCTGGTATGCGTTTTTCTGCCCTGCTGTGGGATATGGATGGCACGCTGTTCGACACCTACCCACCGCTCCGCCAGGCGCTGATCGAAGTCTTTCGCGAAGCAGGCGTGACCGTCAGCACGGAGCGCGCCGCCCGCCTGCTGGCGGTCACATTTGACCATGCGCTGGAGACTCTGGCTGCCGAATATGGGCTGGACCCCGCCCCGCTGAAAGACGCTTACTACGACCGCGCCGCGCACATCCCCCCGGAGACGCAGCCGCCGTTCCCCGGTGTGACGGCGTTATGCCGGCGGGTCGCGGCGGCGGGCGGGCGCAACCTGATCTTCACCCACCGCGGGCGGGAATCGCTGGATCGCTTTCTGACGCTGTACGGCATGGCCGATCTGTTCAGCGCCACGCTGACGGTGGACCAGGGCTACCCGCGCAAGCCGGACCCGACCGGCTTCCTGACGCTCATCGCGCAGAGCGGCCTGACCCCGGCCGACGCCCTGGCTGTCGGCGACCGCGATCTGGATATCGAGGCCGGCATCGCGGCGGGCATCGCCACCTGCTGCTTCGCCCCGGCCGATTTCCCCGGCGGCGCGCCGCCGCCCGCCGCCCGCCCCGATTATACAATCGCCTCCTATGCGGAGCTGGAAAACCTGCTTTTCAGCGTGTGACGCAGCCGCGCAGGCCGCGTATCGTCAGGCTCCCGTCGGACAAACGCCGGGAACCCGGCCTTCAAAGCGACATGTGCAGCGGGTATACTGGCCCTGCTTTGCAGGGCGATGGCCGTCTGTTTGACGCATAGCTCCTGTAGTCGCGCGGGATGAGGGGCCGGCGCCCCTTATCTAGGCCCTTTACCCGAACTATTCCGTCCATAGAACAGACCGTTCGTCCAGTCAGGAAAGGATTCTGTAACGATGCAAAAAATACGAATATTCTTCAATCGGCGTATCGCGCTGATGAGCATGACCCTCGGGGCGGCTCTGCTCCTGCTGCCGGTCCTGCCGGCCCTGGCCCAGGGTGGGGCGGAGTCAATCGCTTACAACAGCAGCGTCACTGGCGCGCTGGACGCGACAGCATCTGTCGTCAGCTACAGCATCACCGGCGCGGCGGGCGATCAGATCGCGGCAACCGTCATCGGGCTGGCGGCGGGCATGAAGCCCGACCTGGAACTCACCGGCCCGGCGGGGACTCCCCCCGTGCAGGGGAGCGCCGATCCGCTCCAGCCGGCCAGCGGCGGGGCCGCGCTGTACGCCGTCCTGCCAGTTGAGGGCGCCTACACCCTGACCGTCAGCGCGGGCAAAGGGACACTGGGCAGTTTTGTGCTGACGCTGACCGGTGGCCCGGCTCCGGAGGCGAGCCTGCTGGCCGATGACCAGCCGACCGAAGTCACTATCACGTCCGATTCCGAGCCGCCGACGATGCGCTTCGATCTGACCCCCGATGGGCCGACGACGCTCACACTTTCCAGCCTGACGGCGCGGTTCGCCTATGCGGCCGAAGTGCGCGACGGCCAGGGGCAGCCTGTGGCCCGGCTGGGCGGGGGAGTGCAGACGGCGACCGTGACGCTGGCCCCCGGGGACAGCACCTATACGCTGACGGTTGGCGGCGCAACACCGGAACAGGCCGGCATCGTGTCCGTGCTGGTGACGCGTGGCGCGGCTGCCGCGACCCCGACGGTTGCTGTCACGCCCGCCACCCCGACTGTTTCTGACGGTGACTGCACGGCGGCGGCCCTGTATCTGGCCGATGTGACTGTGCCGGACGGCACGCTGATCGAGCCGGGGACCGAGTTCGTCAAGACCTGGCGGATTCAGAATTCCGGCACCTGCACGTGGGGCGAAGGCTACACCTTCACCCAGATCGACGGGACCCTGATTACGCCGACCCGGGCGGACCTGCCGTTGCCGGAGCTGGCCCCGGGCGAATCCTTCGATTACAGCGTAGTCCTCTCCCTGGGCCTGAATGCGCCGCTGGGCGAGCCAACCGGGGCGACCTTTGAAATGCGCCACCCCAGCGGGTATGTCTTTGGCCCGCTGCTCTCAGTGCAGATCATCCCCGGCGTGCCGGAGCAGTCCAGCGCGGCCCAGACCGGCGACTGCATCAACCAGGCCGTCTTCAACGCCGATGTGACCATCCCCGATGGCTCGTCTGTCGCGCCCGGGCAGCCGTTCGTCAAGACCTGGCGGATTATGAATACGGGGACCTGCGCCTGGGATGAGACGTACACGCTGGTCCAGATCATCGGCGACCTGCTGGTGGCCGACCCGGCCTCGGTGCCGCTGGACGTGACCGCGCCCAACGCCACCGCCGATGTCAGCGCCTCGCTGACCCTGGCCGTGACCGCGCCGGCGGGCCAGTCCCAGCGGGCCGTCTTCCGCCTGAGGACGCTGGATGGGCAGTACTTCGGCGACGAGTTGTATGTAGAAGTCGTCCCGCAGTAGGGCGGAGATAACCGCACAGATAACAAAGTGGGGCGGCCGGCGGGCTGCCCCATTTTGTCTGGTGTTCGATCCCTATTCTGGCGGCTCGACAAAAGGCGGGCTGTAGCCGAGCTGGCCTGTCCCGATCCGTTTCAGACGGGGTTCTTCCTCCGGGGCCGGGCGGCGGCGTTTGAAGATAGCCAGCTTCCCGCCGATCACCGGATCGTTCAGGAACACTTCGTCAAAAGTGATGAACTCCCAGCCCTCCAGCCCCAGAGTCTGGAAGTACTCCTGCCAGTCCGGGCCGCGATCCCAGCGGTCGAGCTTCTCCCCGTTCACGGCGAACGGACGGTAAACGCTGGTCTGGAACCCGCGCGAGAGCGCAATCTGGACAAACAGGTAATCCCACTGGACATATTGTCCGGCCATACTCCCTCCGTCGCGAAATGAAGGGCACTCTCCTCCAGCATACGCCAGGTCTGCTTCTCTGTATACTGTTTTCAACCGAATCCTAACCGGCGGTCAGGCTTTCACCGCTTCAATGATCGTCTCCGGCCCGGCCTGGCGGATACGATGCCCCGGCGGCACAACCAGAAATTCCGCCTCCGGCCAGTCGCCGCGCACCAGCATTCGCAGCAGACGGTTGTCGCCCTGCTTGCGCTCGAACAGCCAGCCGCGTTCCTGCGCCTGGTCGTGGGCGATCTGCTCAAAGTGCGCCGAGGAGTCGCCGCCGTGGCCCATGTCGATGAAGACGGCCCGATCGTAGTGCTTGCCCCATTCGCCCATCACCGCCATCAGGTAATCGGCGTTGTCCTGCCCGTATTTGGCCACATACTCTTCGTAGACTTCGTCTATCTGGCCCAGGTTAGCCGCGCCCAGCCCGTCCATCTTGCCGCTGTTGCGCTCCAGGTAATCCAGGCTGTACCAGTACGTGCCGGGGTGAGCCTCAAATTCGGTCTGGTAGCGCCCCGCCGAGCCGAGGTAGAGCGTGATGCAGTCGTGGGCGCGGGTCATGACCAGCGGTGTGTGGGCCGAGGTCAGCTCCAGCGTGGACGTGCCGCAGATGCCGTAGACGAGCAGGATGGCGTCGCACTCCCCCGGCGCGATAGCGTCAATCTGCTCCTGCAGGGTCTGGCGAAGCACTTTGGGCGTGTTATGAAGGCCCTGCTTGTACAGCCGGATGCTGATGGTATGGGGTGAATCGGCAGAAGCGGCATAGATGCTGCGGGCCAGGGCTTCACAGGTGAGGGCGATGTAGTGCTTCATTGGGATAGGAAGTCCTCTCTATAATAAGCGGGCCTCCCGCCAGTCGGCCAGCAGGAGGCCCGCGCTGCTCAAAAAACTTACTTGATAGCAACCGTGAAGCTGACGCTGTGGTTGCGGGAGAGCGAATCTATGCCGTAGATCGTCACCGTGGCCGCAGCGCCCGGCATACCCTCGCAGTAGATGGTCACTGGAATCTGGGTGGGGTACGGGTATATGTCGGCTACGGCGTCGATATCGACCGGGTTGCTGCTGACGGCCCCGCTCATATAAAGAGTCGAGCCGTCGCCGGGCACGAAATTAGCCGTCACGTTAAACGCTGTGCCCGAGCTGCAGGTGTAAGAACAGGCGGGCACGCGCAGCGTGCCGTCGCCGCCGCAGGCAATCGATTGTCCGCAGGTTCCCGGGTCCCACAGGCACGCCCCTTCTGGCGAGAGCACGCATTCGCCGTCATGGCCGCAGGTGTTGCAGCTACCGCAGCCGCCCCACTGGCCGGGCTGCCAGTCCGAGCCGGGGGTGATCCCCTGCGGGAGGATCGGCGTCGGGCCGGACGGCGGCGCGACGGGCGGTGTGTAGAAGCTGAGCAGGATTTCAAACAGATCTTCCGGCAGGTGAAAATCGGAAAATAGGCCGGAACCGGCGGCGGCCTGCCCGGCGGCCAGAATCTCAGCGGAGAGCGCGGCGAGCAGGTCCGGGTCGGTGATCGGGAGCAGGTGAGACGTATCATCCACCACGCCGTCCTCGCCGAGCGCAATTGCCACGCTGTCGCCCAGGCGGGACAGGACGACCGGCACGCCGTTGATCGTCGTGTGCAGGCCGCCTTCCAGCAGCGACAGCAGCAGGGTCGGGAATTCCATATCCGGGAGCTGGACCATCATCAGGACGACGGTTGAGCCGATGGTGATATCCAGATTATTGACGCGCAGGGTGACATCGGCCAGCTCAGTGCTCTGGATGACGACGGCATCTGGCGCCTGGGTGCAGGTCGGCGCGCCCAGGCCGGTGGTGAAGTAAAACGCCTGCATCGGCCCGTAGCGCGGCGGCGTGTTCGGCCCGTAGGTCACCGGCAGCGCGTCCAGGCCGGCCTGGTCGGCGATGCGGATCACCTGCCAGTTGATCCACAGCCGCCCGTGCGTTTTATCGATAAAAGCCTGAAACCATTCGCCGCTTTCATCTTTGCCGATCAGGAGCAGCTCCGTGCCGGCGGGCACGCTGTAGGGCACGTTGGCGTTGGGGGAGGGCCGGCTGCGCAGGTTGGCCGCGGTCAGGGTCACGGCGGTGACGGAGGCCGAAGCGGTCACCGCTTCTTCCGGCGGGACCTGATTCTCGATGGAGGTGTTGCCCATCAGCATGAAGGTGACGGCCTGGCCGGGCAGCACATCCGGCAGGTTGGCCTGCACTTCCAGCAGGGCCACGCCCCACAGGTCGGCGGCCACATCCAGCGGCGTCGTGGACAGGGTCTGCAAATCCACCAGGGCGACCCGGTCCGCCGGGTTGCTGAAGATCAGGTCGTCGCGCGCCTGCCAGAAGGTCGCATCGACGCGGTTATGGCCGTAGCAGGCCGAATTGCGCCCCAGGCCGCCGCAGAGATTCTCCAGCGAGGCGAGCGCCGTCTGCACTACAGCCAGGCAGTTATCCAGCTCTCCCTGGGCCTGGGTCGGGCTGCGCGGCCCGATCGACATGCCGGCCAGCATCATGCTGACCAGCAAAAGTATTTTTATCGTACGCATCAGGCACTCTCTCCCGGCACTACGTTTCCTATCAAGAATATCATAGACCAAAACGAGTCTTCTGTACAAAGCATCAATAGTTTATCTCTTTTATCGAAAATCGATCTGTGCGCCCGGCTTCTACCCATAGAAAATAGAGGGGAGGACGCCGGTCCGCCGCCGGGCGGTCAGTCGAAGACGCCGGTCGGGTGGCAACCCAGATTCGCCGCGCGGGCCGCCCGTTCCAGATCGTTGAACAGCCGGGCGTGAGCTGTATCTGGCGGATACTGCACCGCCTCCGCATAGCCTTCCCGCACCAGGATTTCGTTGACGAACTGCCCGTTGACGTATACGTAACGCAGCAGGCGGCCAAAGCGGTCGGTCTCGCTGACATCGCGCACCAGGGTGACCGTCTGGCCGTCAACCAGGCGGGCGTTGGCCCGCGTCGCCTCGCGGTAGCAGGCTTCGTCGCGCTCCGGCGTGTTGATGCCGATATAGCGCACGCGGGAGCGCACGCCGTCGATCAGGACATCAATGGTGTCGCCGTCGATCACGTTCACCACGCGGCCCACTTCCCCGGCAGGGGCCGGTGAGCCGGAGCGCGGGGGCGCTTCCAGGCCGTCGATAAGCTGGCAGCCAGCCAGCAGCCAGCAGCACAGCGCGGCGGCCAGAATTATCTTGATGAGGGGGCGTGTATGCATGGCGGGTCCTCTACGGGGCAGGCGCATTCAATTCTTCCAGAACGGCCAGCAGCCCGGCGTTGGGCGGGATATCGCGCATGGTGCGGCCGTAATGAGCATAGCGGGCGATCCCGGCCTTATCAACGATGACCTGGGCCGGCATCCTGCCCAGCCTGAACAGGCTGACTTCCTGCCCGTACAGCTTGAGGACGGCGTGCCCGGGGTCGGGCAGGCCGATGAAGGGCAGGGCGTTCTCAGTGAAATAGCGCCTGAACCGGTCGGCCTGCTCCGGGCCGATGACGAGGATAGCGGTCTGCTGTTCGATGAAACGCTGGTAGTCCTGGCGCAACTGCGCCATGTGCGCGCGGCAGAACGGTCACTGGAAGCCGCGGTTGAAGACCAGCAGGACATTCTGCTGCCCTTTGAACTGTGCGAGCGTCACGCGCTCGCCCCGGAAGTCATCCAGCGCGAAATCCGGGGCCGGGACGTTCAGGGCTACTTCGGACATAGTCTGTTGTTTCCTCTGGTCAGGAGCCGGCGCGCCCTCCGCATCGGACAGGGGGCGGCGAATCAGGCGTCATCGGCTTTCGATTCGGCGGAGGCGCCCTCCGGGGGCGGGGCGTTGTCCGCCTCTGGCTCAGCCGGCCTGTTCACCACCGGCTTCGGGATACGCTGAAGGCGATGCGCTGGCGACGGCGTGCCCCGGCGAATGACAGGGGCGGGGAAGGGCCGGGGTGATGGGGCCGCCGGCGGCGCTTCGGCCTCCCAGGCCTGCCGGAATTCGGCCAGCCATTCCAGTTCGGTCAGCGCCAGGCGCAGGCTGTAATCGTAGATAGCGCGTATAGCCAGCGGCTGGATCTTCGGGTTATGGGTGCGCTCGCTGCGGGCGCGGTTCAGCTCGGCCACGTGGGAGCGCAGCCGGGACTCGTAGGCGTCGAGGGCGTGGCGCACCTGATCCGGGCGCAGGTGGTGCATGTTAGCCAGCCCCAGCACGAAGTCCGAGCCGAGATCGTGGGGGGTGCTGAGCAAATCGGCGATGGCCGTCTGCAGGATACGGCGCCCGGCGTCGGTGAGCTGGTACACCTTGCGGGTCGGGCCGCGCTCGCTTGGCGCGAGTTTGCTGCTGAGCAGGCCGTCATGCTCCAGCTTATTGAGGACGTAATACACCGACGAAAAGCCAATGGCGGTCCATTCGCGCAATCCGCGCTCATCGATCGCCTGTTGTATCTGGTAGCCGTGCTGCGGCCCTTCGGCCACCAGGCTCAGGAGCACCAGTTCCGCATCGGTCATCGGTCTCCTCCTGCCGGTCAGTCCTGCCTGCTATTCCAGTTATAGCATGCATTGCCGGGAATCACATAACAAAACCGGAGGAAAGGCGGGCAGCAGAGGGAGACAGGTAGCGGGCAGCCGGTGTCCTTTGCGGCCCCCGCGGTTTCCGCTTGCTGGCTGGCCGTTGCCCGCTTTTCCGCCTTTGACGGGCCGGGCGTTCTCTGCTACCGTAAAAGCGCGAACAAGGAGGGGTATCGCCATGGCCGATCCCGGAGGGGGTCCCTACATCAATCCTGAGCGGGCTGCGCGGGCCAGCGCCAGCCTGGCCGATCCGGCGACCGCGGCGGCGGCGGCCAACCTGTTCAAGGCGCTGGCCGACCCGACCCGGGTGCGCATCATCTCTGCCCTGTCTAACACCGATCTGTGCGTGGCCGACCTGACAACCCTGATCGGTATGGAGCAGTCGGCGGTCTCTCACCAGTTGCACACCCTGCGCAAGTGGCGGCTGGTGCGGAGCGAGCGGCGCGGGCGGCTGGTGTACTACCGCCTGGACGATGAGCATGTCCGCGATCTGCTCCAGCGCAGCCTGGAGCATGTGCATCATTCCTGAGGCGGGGATCAGTTGAGGGAAGGGCCGTGATGATCGTCCGGCGGCTGTCCCCGGGGCCGGAGTTCTTCGACGGCCGGCCATTCGGCGGTGATATCCGCCGGCAGGTCGTCATCCGCTGCCTTAAATCTGGACGGCTGGTCCGGGGCGCCAGATAGTTTGGCCTTGCGTCCTTTGAATATCTCCGAAAGCACCCACAGGGTGGCCGCGCCCGCGAACAGCAAAAGATCGTCGAGGACGCGCGGCGGCGGCGTGAGCACAATGACCAGCAGGCCCAGCACGGCCATTGTGGCCGCCAGGGCGCGGAAGGTCGTGTGCAGCCCCTCCCGCGCGGCGGGATTCAGGGTGCGCTCCAGCCAGGGGACTGGCGGCTGGGAGACGATCATCGCGCCGCAGTGGGGGCAGAAGCGCGCTTTGGCCGGGACTGACTGGCCGCAGGCGCTGCACTGGCGATCCAGCTCCGCGCCGCAGCTCACACAGAACCGGGCGTGATCGGGATTTTCCTGCTGGCAATAGGGGCACGGCTTCATCGGGCGGACCTTCTTCCAGGACGGCGATGTTGCGCTGATTCGATTATAACACGGGCCGGGGTGTGCTGGTCAGGGCCTGACTCCCAGAATCAGGACCGGCACGTCAATATCGGCGACGCCTCTATGCTCCAGATCCCACACAAACTGTTCGAAATATGAGACGCCCGTTGACATCTGATCGGCCAGCTCTTTCAACGGCACGATCTCAATCCCGACCTGGATCACCCCCAGATTGCGGAAGATGGTCATCTTGGCGGCTACGTTGTATACCATGAAGGCATACTTTCCAAATTGCACTTCCACGCCGACGTTATTTTTGACGAAATCCATTTCCCGGAAGGGGTAGGCAGCCGATTTCTGAGGAGTGTAATCCGCGGTGTAGTACCCCGTGGGATAGTCACAGTACTCCCGGTGTTTTTTCCAGCCCTTATTGTTGAACGCCTGGGCAAAAGCCTTGTTCAATAGCCGTGGACTATACAGAATCCGCCCTGGTATTGTTTTTTCCCGACTCGGCCTGGTCAGGTATAGCCCAGCATCTATCGCAGAGATGATGGCTTCAACTTCAGCCAGCTCCTCCATATAACTGGCCGTCAGAGCAGTCTGACCCTGATTGAATGAGTAGATTCCTCCGATACGCATGAGTTCCTCCTGCTGCCCCCGATTATGAAGAGTGATATCGGGTTTATGGTAAAATACAGCGCACTACATAGTTCTGGTGAGATGCTCGCATGACCAAGCAAATCCAGTTGGGTTTATTTGATGGCGTAACCCCACAAGATTTTGTGCTGGCCGACCGCTATACTCCTGAAGCGCACGTCACGCTATTTTGTGGAGACCGGTTAATCCTGCTGCGGCAAATCGCAGAATTGGGCGGGAAGGCAGAGTTGATCATTACGTCACCGCCCTACAATATCGGCAAAGAATATGAGACTCGCACCTCACTGCAAGAATACATTGAAAGCCAGCGGCAGACTATTGCCGCCTGCCTGAAAATCCTTTCGCCGACCGGCAGCATTTGCTGGCAGGTGGGACACTTCATTGATGGGCATAGCCGGTCCAAAGAGGCGTTTCCTCTTGATCTTGTCCTGTATCCTGTCTTCAAAGATTTTGGGCTGAAGCTGCGCAACCGCATTGTGTGGCAGTTTGGCCACGGCCTGCACGAAAATATCCGCTTTTCCGGCAGGCATGAGACTCTGTTGTGGTTCACCTGGGACACAGACGAGTACACTTTCAATCTTGACCCGATTCGGGTCCCCCAAAAGTATCCCGGCAAGCGGGCCTTTCGCGGGCCGCGTAAAGGACAGCCGTCCGGCAATCCCAAGGGGAAGAACCCCGGCGATGTCTGGGATATGCCCAATGTCAAATCCAACCACATCGAAAAGACAGAGCATCCCTGTCAGTTCCCGGTTGCCCTGGTCGAGCGACTTGTGCTTGCCATGACCCATGAGGAAGATCTGGTCGTTGATCCTTACCTTGGGGTCGGTACAACGGCTGTCGCCAGCGTGCTGCACAATCGCCGCGCTGCCGGAGCCGACATCGAGAGCCGCTATCTGGAGATAGCGCGCGATCGGATCAGCCGGGCGCGAGCCGGGACGCTCCAGACCCGCCCGATGGACAGGCCCGTCTACGAACCGGGTGAGAATCTGTCTCTGGCGCAGATCCCCGATGAATGGAAAGAGTAACCCCTATTCCTCAGCGCGCAGGCGGCGGATGAAGTCCACCGATTGCAGGCGCTTCTCCAGCAGCGTCACCAGGTAGCCCAGCATCACGCGCTCAATTTCGGCGTGCAGCAGGCCGCTCAACTGGAGGGCGCTCACCCGCTCCCACGGCTCGCGCTGGAAGGCGCGCAGGGCGTGCAGGCCGCGCTGGCTGATGGCGACTGTCCGCTGGCGGGCCGGGTCCGGCAGCGCCGCCGCGCAGTCCGGGCAGACCACGCCGCCTTCGACCGGGCTGAAAGCCTGATCCCGGGCGATGATCTCCTCCCCGCCGATCACACAGCGCGTCAGCTCCGGGCGGAAGCCCACCGCGTCCAGCAGGCGCAGCTCGTAGAAGCGGGCGGCCACGCGCAGATCAGCTTCGCCGCACAGCCGGCGCAGGGTGACATCCAGCAGGGCGAACAGCGCCGCGCTCTCCGCGCCGTCCTCGTCGGTAGTGAAGCGGTCCAGCAGTTCCACCACATAGCTGGCGTAGGCTGTGCGGGGCAGCTCCTCGCGCAGCCGCAGGTACGGCTCCGTCATCTCCGCCTGGGAGATGATCAGCAGGTCGCGCCCGCGGTGGAGGAGCATATCTGACCGCGCGTACAGCTCGACGTGGCCGCTTTTGCGCGTCGTGGGCTTGCGGGCGCCTTTGGCGATCGCCCGCAGCTTGCCGTAGCGGGGGGTGAACAGGGTGAGCAGCCGGTCAGCCTCGCCGAAGTCCATCCGGCTGAGGATGATCGCGTCGCTGCGGAAAGTGCGTTCCTGGCCCATAGCGACAATTGTAGCGCCGCCACCGGGGAAAGGGTACAGGCGCGGACAGCAGGCGGCGGTGACCCGGCGCTCCTTCCCCGCTCCCGGCGGCCTGTTTTCCCGCCCGGTTTTGCTATCCGCTCGCCCGGCGGCGTACAATGAAGCCAGGAGGGAGAAAGGCGGGGCCGATGAAGATTCTATTCTATGGCGCGGGGGTGCTGGGGAGCCTGCTGGCGGTGCGGCTGCACGCGGCGGGCCATGAAGTGCGGCTGCTGGCGCGCGGCAAGCGGCTGGAGGACCTGCGCCAGCACGGCGTTATCCTGGAAGACGCTGCGACCGGCGTCCGCACGACCGCCTGGGTCCCGGTTGTGGACTCGCTCCAGCCGGATGATGTCTACGATCTGATCGTAGTTCTGCTGCGCAAGAATCAGGTCGCCGATGTGCTGCCGATCCTGGCCGCCAACACCGGGACTCCGGCCATCCTCTTTCTGGGCAACAGTGCCGCCGGGCCGGGCGCGTACACGGCGGCGGTGGGGCGGGGGCGGGTGCTGACCGGCTTCGCCGTCGCCGGTGGGGCGCGGGAAGGGCACATCGTGCGCTATATGGCGCCGGACGGGCAGATCAAAGTGATAGCGGGCGAGCTGCACGGGCGCTTCACCCCCCGCCTGCACGACATTCTGGCCGCCTTCGCCGACGGCGGGATTGCGGTGGAAGCCTGCCCGGCCATGGATGCCTGGCTCAAGACGCATGTCGCCGTCATCAGCCCGCTGGCTAACGCCTTCTACGCCGCCGGGAGCAGCCTGCCCCGCGCCGCCAGCACGCCGGATGCCATCGTGCTGGGCATCCGCGCCGTGCGGGAGGGGCTGCGCGTCATCCGGGCGAGCGGGATGCCGATCATGCCGCCCCGGATGGTCCTGCTGGAGCGCCTGCCGGAGCCGCTGCTGGTGCTGCTGCTGTCGCGCACGGCCCGATCTCCGCTGGCCGAGATTGCCATGGCCGCCCACGCCAGCGCGGCTCGCGACGAGATGGCGGCGCTGACGGAGGAGTTCCGCGCCCTGGCTGCTGAGACCGCGGTCCCCACCCCGGCGATTGATGCGCTGGCCCGCTACCTGGACCCGGACATGCCGCCCATGCCGGAGCGCAGCGCCGCCATCCCGATGCAGTGGCGGGGGATGCTGCTCACCGTCATAGTCGGGTTTCTGCTGCTTAACGCCGCCGTCAACCTGCTGGCTTACCTGGCCGGCTGGCTGGCCCGCGACCGGATGCGCCGTGACCGGTAGCGCCGGGGCGCCTCACCCCGGCCGCCGGTTGTTCTTCCGCGGGGTGCCCTGATGAATCTGGACCGGCGGCTGCTGGCGCTGGCGCGAAAGGCGCGCTTCTGGCTGGCTCTGACACTGCTGGCCGGCGTGGCCGGCGGCGTCCTGCTGGTGGGGCAGGCTCGCGCCCTGAGCGCGGCTGTTAGCGGAGCTTTCCTGCAGGGCCGGGCGCTGGCCGATATCGCGCCGCTCTTGCTGGCGCTGGTCGCGGCGGCGCTGGGCCGGGCGGTCTGCACCTGGCTGGGGAGCGCCGCCGGCTACGAGGCCGCCGCGCGGGTCAAAGGCGACCTGCGCGAGCGCCTGTTCGCCCACCTGCTGGCCCTCGGCCCGGCCCACGTCGGGGGCGAGCGCAGCGGCGAGCTGGTGAGCGCGCTCACCGACGGCGTGGACGCCCTCGACGACTACTTCGGGCAGTACCTCCCCCAGATCGCGCTGGCCGCCCTGGTCCCGCTGACGTACCTGCTCTTTCTCTTCCCTGCCGATCCGCTTTCAGCCGTGATCCTGCTGGTCACGGCGCCCCTGATCCCGCTGTTCATGGTCCTGATCGGCGCCGCCGCCCGCCGCCTGACCCGCCAGCAGTGGGCGCTGCTCAGTCGGATGAGCGCCCATTTTCTGGATGTCCTGCAGGGGCTGACGACGCTCAGGCTGTTCGGGCGGAGCCGCCGCCAGATCGCCGTGATCGCCCGTATCGGCGACCAGTGGCGGGGGACGACGCTCGGCGTGCTGCGGGTGGCCTTCCTCTCCGCGCTGGCTCTGGAGCTGATCGCCACGCTCAGCACGGCGGTGGTGGCGGTGGAGATCGGCCTGCGCCTGCTGTACGGGGGGATAGTCTTTGAGCAGGCGCTGTTTGTGCTGGTGCTGGCCCCGGAGTTCTACCTGCCACTGCGGGCGCTGGGGGTGCGCTTCCACGCCGGGATGGGCGGCGTGGCCGCCGCTGAGCGCCTGTTCGCGATTCTGGAAACGCCCCTCCCGCCGCGGCCAGAAAAGAGCGCCCCGCCCCCGGCCCGGATGCACATCACTTTTGCCGGCGTGCGCTGCGCTTACGGCGGGGAGCGCGCCGCGCTGGACGGCGTCTCTTTCGCTATCGAGCCGGGCCAGCAGGTGGCGCTGGTCGGGCCGTCCGGCGCGGGCAAGAGCACGATCGCCGCCCTGCTGCTGCGCTTCATGACGGCGGAAGAGGGCGAGATTCGCGTGGACGGCGTCCCGCTGGGCGAGCTGGACCCCGACGGCTGGCGGGCGCGGCTGGCCTGGGTCCCCCAGCGCCCGTACCTGTTCCACGCCAGCGCCCTGGAGAATATCCGGCTGGGCCGCCCGCAGGCCGGGCCGGACGAGGTGCGCTGGGCGGCGCGCCAGGCCGGCGCCGACGCCTTCATCGCGGCTCTGCCCGATGGCTACGATACGATCATCGGCGAGCGGGGGGCGCGGCTGAGCGGCGGGCAGGGCCAGCGCATCGCCCTGGCGCGGGCCTTCCTGCGCGACGCGCCGCTCCTGATCCTGGACGAGGCCACGGCCAACCTGGACCCGGAGAGCGAGCGGCTGGTGACCGACGCCGTGCGCCGGCTGGCCCGGAACTGCACGAGCCTGATCATCGCCCACCGCCTGAGCACGGTGGCCGGGGCCGACCGCATCATCGTGCTGGCCGGCGGGCGGGTGGCCGAGAGCGGGACGCATGCCGATCTGCTGGCGACGGGCGGGCTGTACGCCCGGCTGGTCGCCGCCGGAAGCCCGGACGGAACGGAGGAGCCGGATGCCCGATCGGACTCCTGACAACCGCCGCGCCCTCCGCCGCCTGCTGGGGCTGGCCGCGCCGTTCTGGAAGTGGATCGCGCTCTCCACCGCCCTCGGCTTCCTGACTGTCGCCAGCGGCATCGGCCTGATGGCGACCTCCGCCTGGATCATCAGCCGGGCCGCGCTGGGGCCGGGCATCGCCGATTTGCAGGTGGCGATTGTAAGCGTGCGCTTCTTCGGCGTCGCCCGCGGCGTCTTCCGCTACCTGGAGCGGCTGACCTCACACAGCGCAACCTTCCGCCTGCTGACCCGGATTCGCGTCTGGTTTTACGCCGCGCTGGAACCGCTGGCCCCGGCCCGGCTGATGCAGTACCGCTCCGGCGACCTGCTCAGCCGGATCACGGCCGACGTAGATACGCTGGAGGATTTCTACGTGCGGGCGCTGGCCCCGCCGCTGGTGGCCGTCTGCACCGCCGCCCTGATGATCGTCCTGCTCGGGAGCGCCGGGCTGGCGACCGCCGGCGCGGCCCTGCTGGGGATGGCGCTGGTCGGGCTGGGCGCGCCGCTGCTGGTCCGGGCGCTGGGAGAAGGGCCGGGCCGGGCGCTGGTGAGCGAGCGGGCCGCCCTCCGCGCGGCGATTCTGGACGGCGTGCAGGGCATGGCCGACGTGATCGCTGCCGGCGGGGGGGCGACCCGGAAGGAGCGGGTGGCGGCCCTCAGCGCCGCCGCGATCGCCCGCGAGCGGCGGCTGGCCTGGATTGACGGCCTGCAGGGCGCGATCGGCGTCCTGGTGGTGGGGGCGACAACGGCGGCGGTGCTGGCGCTGGCCGTCCCCCGCGCGCCGGGGGTGCATCTGGCGTCGCTGGCGCTGGCGACAATCGCCGCCTTCGAAGCCGTGCTGCCGCTGCCCGCCGCGTTCGCCGTCCTGGGGACCAACCTGGCCGCGGCGGGCCGGCTGATCGCCCTGGTGGAAGATGTGCCGCCGGCGGTCGTGGACCCGGCGGAGCCCGCCCCCCTCCCGGCTCGCTGCGATCTGGAAATTGAGGGCCTGTCCTTTCGCTACCCGCCGCCGGAGGACGGCGACGCGGAAGCGCCCCGGGTGCTGGAAGATTTTTCGCTGACCGTGCGGCAGGGGGAGCGGGTGGCCGTGATCGGGCCGAGTGGAGCGGGCAAGACCACGCTGGTTAACGTGCTGCTGCGCTTCTGGGAGTACGAGGCCGGCAGCATCCGGCTGGGCGGGCGGGAGCTGCGCACCCTGCGCGGCGACGATGTGCGCGCCCTGATCGGCGTCGTGACGCAACACACCCACCTGTTCAACACGACCATTCGCGAGAATCTGCTGCTGGCGAACGAAGGGGCGAGCATGGACCAGATCATCGCCGCTGCGCGGCAGGCCCAGGTTCACGACTTCATCGCGGCCCTGCCCGATGGCTATGAGACGGTCGCCGGCGAGGGAGGGGTGCGCCTGAGCGGGGGCGAGCGCCAGCGGATCGCCCTGGCGCGGGCGCTGCTCAAGGACGTTCCCGTTCTGATTCTGGATGAGCCGACGGCTAACCTGGACACGGTGACCGAGGAGGCCGTCTGGCGGGCGCTGGACGCGGCGACGCAGGGCCGGACGACGCTGATCATCACCCATCGTCCGGCGGGCCTGGCGGCAGTGGACCGCGTCGTCAGGCTGGAGGGCGGGTAGTATCTGTGATCCCGGCGGCGTGACGCCCTCAGCTCAGCGCGTGCATGTCGTCGCGCAGCCTGTCGTACAGCCCGTGGAACAGCGCCGCCCGCCCGGCGTAGAACGCCGCCCGCGCCGGGTCCGGCTGGATTGTGTCCCCCTCTATCGCGGGCAGGTGGGCGCAGGCGTCGGCTACATCGGTGTAGAGGCCGGCCGCGACCCCGGCCAGCAGCGCCGCGCCGACGGGGGCGTGATGCGCGCCCCCGGCCAGCCCGACCGGCCGCCCGAAGATATCGGCCATGATCTGCCGCCACAGCGCCGATTTCGTCGCCCCGCCGGAGGCAAGGACAGCCGTATCCGGCCCGGTCACCAGCGCCAGACAGCCGGACAGGGCGAAGGTCACGCCCTCCATCACCGCCCGCGCCAGATGTCCCGGCCCGTGGTGTAGCCGCAGCCCCAGGAACACCCCGCGCGCCGCCGGGTCCAGGTGCGGCGTGCGCTCCCCGGCCAGGTACGGCAGGAAGATCAGGCCCTCCGCGCCGGGGGGGACTTCCGCCGCCAGCGCCGACAGGCGATCGTAATCTCCCGCGTTGAGCAGATCGCGCAGCCAGCGCAGCGACAGCCCGGCCGCCAGGATGGCCGCCTGGGCGTACCAGCGGCCCGGCACGGCGTGGTTGAACACGTACCAGCGCAGGGCGGGGTCCACCGCCGGGCGGTCCAGCGGGTTGAAGATCTGGCCGCCGGTGCCGAAGATAGCCAGCGCCCGGCCCGGCTGGACCAGCCCGTAGCCCAGCGCCTGGGCCGCCATATCCGCCGCCCCGGCCGCCACCGGCAGGCCCGCCGGCAGGCCGAGCGCCCGCGCCGCCTCGCCCGTCAGGACGCCGGCGGCCGTCCCGGAGCCGACTACGGGCGGCATCAACTGCCGGTCTGCGCCGCACCAGGCCAGCAGCGTATCCGACCACTCGCCGCGCCGGATGTCGAACAGCCAGGTGGAGGCGGCGTCGCTCGGCTCGGCGCAGGCGGCGCCGGTCAGCATCAGGCGCAGGGCGTCCTTGGGCAGCAGGACCGCTGCCGTGCGGGCCAGCGTCTCCGGCTCATGTTCAGCCAGCCAGCGCAGCGTCGGCCCCATGAACCCGGCGGCGGGGAGGCCGGGCGCGGCGGCGGCCATCTCGGCCGGAGGAATTTCGCGGCGCAGGGCTTCGGCCTCCTGGCTGGAGCGCGTATCGGCCCAGATGATGGCCGGGCGGATCGGCGCGCCGCTGGCGTCAACGCAGACCGTCCCGTGCATCTGGCCGGACAGGCCGATCCCGCGCACTGACTCCGGCGCGACGGCGGCTTCGGCCAGGGCGCGGCGGGTCGTCTCCACCGCGATACGCCACCAGGTCGCCGGAGCCTGCTCAGCCAGGCCGGGGCCGGGCTGCTCGATCGGATGCTCGCGCTCCGCGGCGGCCAGGACTCGCCCGCTGGCAGCATCCACGACGGCGGTCTTGAGGGTGGTGGTCCCCAGATCGATTCCGAGCAGGCAGGGCATGGCGGCCTTCCTCTCCAGTTGGGCAGGCGTAGGATCAGCGTACATCTTGCGGCGATTGAATCGCGATCCAAACTATCCTACAATGATGCTGCTGTCCAGTGACAGGTAGCAGGGCGCAATGCAGCGACGCTTTCACTCTCCCTCTGAAGAAAAACCCCTCACCGGTCTAAACAGCAGAACTTTAGCGGCATCAGAAAGGAAAGAAGGTTATGTTCAGGTGGTTTCGAGTTATCCTGGCAGCGAGCCTGCTGGCAGTGATGCTGTCGGGGATGTCGGTGGCACTGGCCCAGAAGGGGGCCACGCCAATCGCATACGGTCAGCCGGTCACCGGCACTATTACCAATGAGTCTCCAGAGCAGCTCTTTACCTTCACCGGGGCGGCGGGCGACCTGATTGTGGCCTCCATGGTCGCCAGCCAGGGCGGCCTGGATAGCTATCTCGAGCTGTTCGACAGCGCCGGCGCGCTGCTGGCTTCTGACGATGACGGCGGCGGCAACCTCAACGCGCTTCTTGGCCCGTTCCGGCTGCCGGCGGCTGGCGAATACACCATCAAGGCGACGCGCTTCGCTGGCCCGGATGGTTGGGGCAGCGGCCCCTTCACGCTTGTCGTGCAGATTGTCGAAGTGATCCCGCTCAGCCTGAACGAGACGGTGACGGTTGACCTCAGCCCGGAGCAGCCGCAGACGTTCTTCGCCTTCAGCGCGGCGGCCGGTGGGATGTTCAACCTCTCCGGGCGGGGGCAGGGCGGCACGGCAGACTTCAACATAAGCATCCGTGACGCGCAGGGCGCGACCCTCAACGGCGGCTACGGCACGGCCAACGGAGAGGCCCTGATCGACCCGCTGATATTCAGCGCGGCGGGCGATTACACCATTCTGCTGTCCCGGCAGGAGCAGTCGGGCGGCCCCGTGGGCGGGACGGTGCGCGTCGGCGTGACGCTCAGCGCCATCGAGGCGCAGCCGCTGGCCGTTGACGGGACGGTGACCGGCACGCTGGATGACGCCGCGCCGGCGGCCTACTATACCTTCGCCGGCCAGCAGGCGGACATCCTGCGCCTGGAAGGTGCGCAGGACCCCGGCGGCGCGCCGTTTGATGTGCAGGTCTACGGGCCGGATGGCTACGGCTTCAATGGCGGCAGCACGGCTTACGGCACGGAAGCCAGCCAACTTGTCATCGATCCGCTGGTGCTCAGCCAGACTGGCGACTACCTGCTTGTCGTGCACCGCACTGACATGACCGGCCAGGGGGCCGTCGGCATGCGCAGCGGCTACACCCTGACGCTGGGCGCGACCCGGACGCCGGAACTGGTTGCCGGGCAGGGAGTGACCGGCACGGTGGATCAGGTGAACTATGACGACACCTACCGCTTCGTGGGCGAAGCCGGCCAGAATGTCCGCATCACGGTGCGCAGCCTGGACGC
>WBZO01002218.1_pt1 | contig 26149 bp, 26 predicted proteins | sample 5204261 | NCBI WGS metagenome assembly WBZO01 (sample SAMN12412400, study PRJNA552823) | activated sludge metagenome | isolation source: activated sludge from anammox sidestream of wastewater treatment plant... | place: USA: North Carolina | collected 2017-09
CTATTCGGCGATGCCCACCGCGACCTTGACACGTATATGCGATGAATATACATTGCGTATATGACGGTTGAACACCCCGAGTTCTCTGGCTTTGATTGGGCACCCGGGGTCAGCCCTTGAAAAACAATTATTCGCCACGAGGGTAGGGCGCCTTGGCCTCAAGGCGCCGCAACGTTCCGATCATCCGATCCGTCTGATCTGCGCCCACGAAAGGTAGGGCGGTTTGGCTCAAACCGCCACGACGACCTCTGCCAACCCACACGTTACGCCTCAATCCATCCGGCGCGTTGGGCCAACGCGCCCTACCATCCACAATCCGCCTCTGAACGGCCGCAATTCGCGCGTTGCTCGTGTTAGAACCTTGACAGGGTATTACTACGGTATTACTTTGTCCGCATGAAGACCGCCATTTCCGTGCCAGACGATGTGTTTGCGCGCGTGGAGCGCTTGGCCCGCCGCAATCGAATGTCCCGCAGCGCGGTATTTTCCGCTGCGGCCGAGGAATATCTACAGCGCCAGCAAAGCGAAGGCGTCACCGAACGACTCAATGCGGTCTATGCGAAGGAAGATTCGTCTCTCGATTCCGAAGTAGCAAAACTACAAGCAACCAGCCTGTCGTCTGAGGCCTGGTAGTGAAACGAGGAGAAATCTGGTGGGCATCCTTGGGGGTGCCCAAAGCATCCGAACCCGGATACCGCCGCCCCGTGCTGATTCTTCAGTCGGACGACTTCAACCAAAGCGCCATCCGCACAGTGATTTGCGCTGTTATCTCCTCCAATCTGAACTTGGCACTCGCGCCCGGCAACGTGCGCATCTCATCGCGCCATTCCGGCTTGCCCAAGGCATCCGTCGTGAACGTCTCGCAAATCATAACCGTAGATAAATCAGTCCTCACCGAGCGCGTAAAGAGTCTGGATACCCAAACTCTGATCCAGGTCGAAGAAGGCCTGAAATTGGCCCTAAACCTGTAGTCGGCCCTCCAGCCCAACCAGCCCCCGCGCAATAGCCAAAAGGTAGGGCGGTTTGGCTCAAACCGCCGCCACGATCTCCGCCCAACCCACACATTACGCATCAATCCATCCGGCGCGTTGGGCCAACGCGCCCTACCCACACCGCGCCCACGTTCTCACCGACAAAACTCGCGCCACTCGCCCCAACCCGCCGTGACGATTTCTGCTCAGCCGAAACATCCGTTCCTCAACCTATTCGGCGATGCCCACCGCGACCTTGACACGTATATGCGATGAATATACATTGTGTATATGACGGTTGAACACCCCGAGTTCTCTGGCTTTGATTGGAATGAAGGCAACCGCAATAAGAACCAGAAGCATGGCGTGCAGGCATGGGAATGCGAACAGGTATTTTTCAATAGACCGCTTGTGATATTGGCGGACCCCATTCATTCGATAGCCGAAGACCGATTTGCAGCCTTTGGGTGCACGGATGCGGGCCGCCCATTGGTCATCATCTACACCATGCGCAAAGAGAAGATCAGGGTAATTTCAGCCAGAGATATGAACCGAAAGGAGCGTCAATTCTATGAAAACGCCCGCTAAATCGAGATCGAGATTCAAGACGGAAGACGAAGAGCGCGACTTCTGGGCGACACACTCTCCGCTGGACTACTTTGACACCGCCAAGGCGCAGGAGGCCTCGTTCCCGAACCTTCGTCCATCGCTCAAGTCCATCTCCATCCGCCTGCCGGAAGACATGATAGATGAACTGAAAATCCTCGCGAGCAAGCGAGATATTCCCTACCAAAGCCTGGCAAAGCTCTATCTGTCGTGGGGCATCCGCGCAGAACGCACAGCTCCAAAGACGCGCTAATCCCAAAAGGGTAGGGCGGTTTGGCTCAAACCGCCGTGAGGATCTACGCTCAACCCATACATTACTCCTCAATCCATCGGGCGCGTTGGGCCAACGCGCCCTACCCACACCGCGCCCACGTTCTCACCGACAAAACTCGCGCCACTCGCCCCAAACCGCCGCGACGATCTCAGCGCAACCTCAATCCTCAGGGCCACCGTCTTCGGCGCGCTCTGGAGGCATACCGTCGCCCATTGTTCATTCGTAATGCGTCCACATCCTGATTACCTTTACGGTACGAATATCGTCCAAAATCTGATAAACGAGCCGATGCTGAATGTTGATGCGTCGAGAACACGCCCCCGTCAAATCTCCAACTAATTTTTCGTAAGGCGGAGGATTCTGGTAGGGATTGTTAGCCAACACCTCGAGTAGCTTTTCTGTTTGTGGCCTCAGTCCAGAACGAGCGATCTTCTTCGCATCTTTCTGTGCCTGCTTCGTGAATATCACGTGCCACCTTTTCACCACCCGGGTGCCTTTGCGCATTTATCGGTCGCAGTCTTGAGGCCTTTTTGGATGGATTCGGTCATTCCGGGAATAGATTGAAGGTTCAAGGTTTCTTGAATGGCTCGCCAATCACTTTCGGAGATTAGTACGGCTGAAGATCGTTTCCCGGTTATCTGAATGGGGTGGTGAGATTCTGCCACATCATCCAATAGCGTATAGAGTTGTTTGCGCGCTTTGGTTGCAGTAATTGAGGTCATTCGTCAATCTCCTAACGTACGCAAGAACGTACGCGATGCGACCCTGCCTGTCAATTGGCTTCCTTATGGCGAGTCCACCCCGCTTGACCCCATCCACGAAAGGGTAGGGCGGTTTGGCCCAAACCGCCGTGAGGATATCCGCTCAACCCACACATTCCCGCCTCAATCCATCCGGCGCGTTGGGCCAACGCGCCCTCCCATCAACAGCTTACCTCTGGACCGCACAATCGCGTACTATCCGCAACGCCGATAGGCGACAGGATTCGATCAAATCCTATTTGCGCGCTGGTCCGCTGCGAATATGCTTTCGCCATGACCACAGCAGTCGAAAAAATCGTAAGCGCAGCCCTCGACCTGCCTCAACCCCTGCGCGCGCTCTTGGCCGAAAAACTGATTGAAAGCTTGGATGCGCAGGACGATGCCCCGCTATCCGCAAAGTGGAAAAAAGAAATAAAACGTCGCTGCGCAGAAATTGACCGCGGATCCGCTACCCTGATCGAGGCCGACAAGGCGTTCGCGCGCGCCTTCGCTTCGCTGCCATGAAGCGCCTTTTTGTTTCTCGCCGAAGCTGAAGCGGAAATGATGGCCGCTGCGCGATATTACGAACAGCAGCAATCTCGGCAAACGATTCATTTCATCTGTGCAGGAAGCCGTTGCCCGACTTGCCCTCAACCCTGAAATGTACCCCATTATCTACAGCAATGTGCGCCGATGCCTCGCAAGAACGTTTCCATTCGGCATCCTTTTTCGCGTGCGAGAATCCGAAATCCAAATCATCGCCGTAATGCACCTTCATCGCGACCCCAATTCTTTGAAGAATAGATAGCAGCCCAGCCCAACCGACCCCGTTTGTTCCTCATCCACGAAAGGGTAGGGCGGTTTGGCTCAAACCGCCGCAACGACCTCCGCTCAACCCACACATTACGCATCAATCCATCCGGCGCGTTGAGCCAACGCGCCCTACCCACACCGCAAGGCATAAACGAAAGCGCTTTCGTGTTGATCGCGTGTAGCCAATCGGCTACAGTGAGGCGATGATTGAAATACGGAAGCTGGATTGATGGCCTTCGGGATATACAGGCACGTGCCAGGATTTTGGTCAGGATTGAACGACTTGCGATGGGAAACGCCGGGGACGTCAAACCGATCGGAGCAGGCCTATCGGAACTGCGGATTTCGTATGGTCCGGGGTATCGGGTCTATTTCACGCGAGTAGGGCGCGAGATAATCATCCTGCGCCGGTGGCGACAAGAGGAGTCAGGGGAAAGACATCCAGAGGGCCATTCAATTGGCGAAGAAGCTTTAGGGAATCGAAGAACATGAAAAAGACAGCAACGAGCGCCTACGATGTGGCCGAGCATCTTCGCACACCCGAAGAGATGGCGGCCTACCTGGAAGCGTGCATGGAAGAAGCCAACGGCGACGCGACCTTTATAGCGAAGGCGCTCGGCGACATTGCTCGCGCCAAAGGGATGACACAAGTTGCCCGCGATGCAGGACTATCGCGCGAGAGCCTGTACAAAGCGCTTTCGGGCGAACGCAGCCCCGGCTTTGATACCATACTCAAAGTCGTGGACGCACTAGGTCTGCAATTGCGCGCAGCCCCGGCGAAAGGGTAATGGCCGCTGCGAGCGCCCCAGCCCAACCGACCCGCTTGATCCTCACCGGCGAAAGGTAGGGCGGTTTGGCTCAAACCGCCGTGACGATCTCCGCTCAACCCACACATTACGCATCAATCCATCCGGCGCGTTGGGCCAACGCGCCCTACCCACACCGCGCTCACGTTCTCACCGACAGAACTCGCGCCAATCGGCCCAACCCACCTCGCTCAGTCCTTTGGCTCACTCCGTCGGAAAATGCGCGATTTGCGGCGCGTGGGCCGTTGTAAGAGTTTCCCCGATACTTGTTTCAGGGCGCGGGTTTGTGGTTTAATTTGGACTTGTGCGGCGCGCGAGTATCATGCGCGCAACGTTTTGAAGGAGATGATGATGAGCGATACACGCATCGAGAAGGATTCGTTTGGCGAGCTGGCGGTGCCGGCGTCGGCCTATTATGGAGTGCACACCTGCCGGTCGCTGCAGAACTTTAGCGCGGCGGGGGAAACGGTTCCGCTCGAAATCATTTATGGCATGGCGAAGATGAAATATGCCTGCGCGATGGCGAACCAGGAGCTGGGTTTGCTGGATGAGAAGAAGGCGCGCGCGATCGAAACGGCGTGTACGCGGGTGCTCAAGGGCGAGTTGGATGATCAGTTTCCGATTGATTGCTTTCACGCGGGGTCGGGCACGTCGTCGAACATGAATGTGAACGAGGTCATCGCGAATGTGGCGAACGAGTCGTTGGGCGGCAAGCGCGGGGACCGGGGACTGGTGCATCCGAACGACGATGTGAACAAGGGGCAGTCCACGAACAACATTTTCCCATCTGCCATTCGCGTGGCGTGTGTGGACCTGACGAAGCCCACGGTTGCGGCGCTGAAGCAGTTGATCGGACGTCTCGAAGAGAAGGCGGCGGAGTTTGCGGATGTGATCAAGAGCGGGCGCACACACCTTCAGGATGCGGTGCCGGTGACGTTGGGGCAGGAGTTTGCTGCGTATGCCCACGCGCTGAAAAAGGCCGTGTTGCGCATTGAGCAGGCGCGGGACAAGGTGCTGGAGATCGGGGAGGGCGGGAACGCGATTGGAACGGGCGTGAACACGAAGAAGGCGTTTCGCCCGTTGATCGCCAAGCATTTGGCCCAATTCACGGGCGATGCCTATCGTCCGGCGGAGAATGGCATCGAGATCACGCAGTTCCTCACGGACAAGGCGGAGATGTCGGGCGCGCTGCGGTTGGCGGCGATGGATATTGGAAAGATTTGCAACGATCTGCGCTTGCTGTGCTCGGGGCCGAATACGGGATTTGCCGAAATCGTGTTGCCGCCGGTCGAGCCGGGGTCTTCGATTATGCCGGGCAAGATCAATCCGAGCATTGCCGAGGCGACGAATATGGCGGTGATGCAGATTATCGGCAACGACGCGGCGGTGCAGGCGGCGTGCGCGGCGGGGCAGTTGGAGCTGAACACGCACATGCCGGTCACGGGACTCAATTTGGTGAAGTCGCACCGCATCCTCGCGCGCGCGGCGGTGATGTTGGCGGAGAAGTGCATCGCGGGGATTAAGGCGAACCGCGAGCGCTGCTATACGTATTTCGAGACGAGCGGCGGGTTGGCGACGATCCTGAATCCGAAGCTCGGCTACGACAAGGTTTCGGCGCTGGTGAAGGAGTCGCTCGCGAGCAAAAAAACGGCGCGACAACTGGTGGTCGAGAAGGGCATAATGACAAGCGAGGAGTTCGATGCCCTGGTGAAAGGCAGTACGGGCCCCAATTTGTGAGACGTTGCTGAATAAAGCGTGTCGGGAGCGAGAATCAGTCTATGAGCAAACCTCAGATTTGGAAGTCAACGGTCGGCAAAAAAGTGCTGGCGAGCGTGTCGGGTCTTGCGCTGGTGGCGTTTGTCATTGTGCACTTGATCGGCAACCTGACGCTGTTCGTGGGGCGGGATGGCAAGCTGTTCAACAGCTATGCTCATCACCTCGAAAGCCTGGGTCCGCTGCTCTATGTGGCGGAGGTCGGGTTGATTTTGATTGTCGTGTTGCACATCGCCACGGCGCTGGGGGTCCGCATCGGCCAGCGCCGCGCGCGGCCGGAGGGGTATGGCGTCTATGGGAGCAAGCACGGGCCGAGCAAGCAGACTCTTGCGTCTCGCTCCATGGCGATCACGGGGGTGATTATTTTGCTCTTCATCCCGCTGCACGTGTGGATGTTCAAGTTCAATGCGGGCCGGGGGTTCACGGCTGTGGATTTCGACGGGCATACGGTGAAGGATCTGTATTTGGTGGTTCTGACCGCTTTCAAGGATCCGGTGAAGGCGTGGGCGTATGTCGGGATTATGGCGCTGCTGGGGCTGCATTTGCGCCACGGGTTCTGGAGCGCGTTCCAATCGCTCGGCGCGTTTGCGCCGAAGCGACTCCCGGCGTTTTATGCCGCGGGGCTGATTTGCGCGCTTTTGCTGGCCGCGGGCTTCATCGCGCTGCCGCTCTATCTCCTCTATTGCGGACCTGATCCCGCGACGCTGCGCGGGGGAGTTGGAGGATGAATCGAATTGGTGGATACGAGGGAATGCAGGATGGAACGCGGGTTCCCCGACTCCCGGTCTCTCTTCTATGGAGCTAACCCATGATCAAAATTGCTGAAGAACCGATGATGAATGCGCAGATCCCGGATGGGCCGATTGAGTCGAAGTGGGCGAACCACAAATCGAACATCAAGTTGGTGAGCCCGGCGAACAAGCGCAAGTACACCGTGATTGTTGTGGGCACCGGGCTTGCGGGTGGCGCGGCGGCTGCATCGCTCGGCGAATTGGGCTACAACGTGCTCAATTTTTGCATTCAGGACACGCCGCGCCGCGCGCACAGCGTCGCTGCGCAGGGCGGCATCAATGCGGCCAAGAATTATCAGAACGATGGCGACAGCGTGTGGCGTCTGTTCTACGACACGGTCAAGGGCGGCGACTTCCGCGCGCGCGAGGCGAACGTCTATCGCCTCGCCGAATTGAGCGCGAACATCATTGATCAGTGCGCGGCGCAGGGCGTGCCGTTCGCGCGCGAGTATGGCGGGACGCTGGCGAACCGCTCGTTCGGTGGCGCGCAGGTGTCCCGCACCTTTTATGCGCGCGGGCAGACGGGGCAGCAGCTTCTTCTCGGGTGCTACAGCTCACTGATGCGGCAGGTGGATGCGGGCACGGTGAAGCTGTTTCCGCGCCGGGAAATGCTGGATTTGGTGGTGATTGACGGGCGGGCGCGCGGCATTGTTTGCCGCAACCTGATTTCCGGCGCCATCGAGTCCTATGCGGCGGATGCCGTGGTGTTGGCGACGGGTGGCTATGCGACGGCATTTTTCCTCTCGACGAACGCGGTGAACAGCAATGCGACGGCCATCTGGCGCTGCCACAAGAAGGGCGCGCTGTTTGCGAATCCGTGCTACACGCAGATTCACCCGACATGCATTCCACTCGCGGGCGAGTCGCAGTCGAAGTTGACGCTGATGAGCGAGTCGCTGCGCAACGATGGCCGCGTCTGGGTTCCGAAGGCGAAGGGCGACAAGCGGCCGCCATCGCAGATTCCCGAGAATGAGCGCGATTATTATCTCGAACGCATCTATCCCGCGTTTGGAAATCTCGTTCCGCGCGATATCGCTTCGCGCGCGGCGAAGCGCATGTGCGACAGCGGGCACGGGGTGGGCAACACGGGCTATGCGGTCTATCTCGACTTTGCCGATGCCATTAAACGGCTCGGTGTGGACACCGTGCGCGATCGCTATGGCAATCTGTTCGACATGTATGACGAGATCACGGGCGAGTCGCCGTATCAGTTGCCGATGCGCATTTATCCTGCGCCGCACTACACGATGGGCGGCTTGTGGGTGGACTACAACTTGATGAGCACCATTCCGGGGCTCCACGTGTTGGGCGAGGCCAATTTCTCCGACCACGGCGCGAACCGCCTCGGCGCGAGCGCGCTGATGCAGGGTCTGGCCGATGGGTATTTTGTGATTCCTTACACACTCGGCCACTACCTCGCGGACAGCAAGGTGTTGAGCGCCAAGGTGACGACCGATCACCCGGCGTTCAAGGAAGCCGTCAGCGCCGTCACGGAGCAGACCCGGCGCCTGGTGGGTGCGAGCGGGAAGCACACGGTCCGCGAATACCATTGGAAGCTCGGCCGCATCCTCTGGGACCACGTCGGCATGGGCCGCAACGCGAAGGGTCTCGAGCAGGCCATGAGCGATATCCGCGCGCTGCGCGACGAGTTCTGGAAAGATGTCCACGTGGGCGGTTCCGACCAGGACTTCAACAAGAACCTCGAGTTTGCGGGGCGCGTGGCGGACTTCATGGAGTTGGGCGAGTTGATGGCGCAGGATGCGTGGCACCGCAACGAGTCGTGCGGCGGTCACTTCCGCGAGGAGTATCAGACGCCCGAGGGCGAGGCGAAGCGCGACGACCAGAACTTCTGCTATGTCGGCGCGTGGCAGTGGTCGGGCAATCCGTCGGAACCGGTCCTGCACAAGGAAGATTTGGAGTTTGATTACGTGCATCTAGCTCAGCGCAGCTACAAGTGAGGAACGAGCGATGAAGGTTAAGATCAAGGTTTGGCGGCAAGCGGGCCCGAATGCGAAGGGCGCTTTTAAGACGTACGACGTGGACGGCATTCTGCCGGAGATGTCGCTGCTCGAAACGCTCGATGTCTTGAACGAGCAGTTGACGAAAGCGGGCGAAGAGCCTGTCGCGTTCGACAGCGACTGCCGCGAGGGCATTTGCGGCGCGTGTGGGTTGATGGTGGATGGCATGGCGCATGGGCCGCGCCGGAAATGCACCTCGTGCGAGTTGCGCATGCGCCATTTTGGCGAAGGCGCGATGATTACGGTGGAGCCCTTCCGCGCGCGGGCGTTCCCGGTCATCAAGGACCTCGTGGTGGATCGCAGCGCGTTCGACCGGATCATTGCGGCGGGTGGCTACACCTCCGTCAATGCGGGCTCCGCGCCGGATGCCAATTCGATTCTGATCCCGAAAGACAAGGCGGAGAAGGCGATGGACTCTGCGGCGTGCATCGGCTGTGGCGCGTGTGTCGCCGCGTGCCCGAATGCGTCGGCCTCGCTCTTTGTCGGCGCGAAGATCACGCAATTCTCGCTCCTTCCTCAGGGCCAGGCGGAGCGCGATCGCCGCGCCTTGCGCATGGTGGCGCAGATGGACAAGGAAGGGTTCGGGAACTGCTCGAATCACGCGGAATGCGAAGCCGCGTGCCCGAAGGGGATTTCCATTTCCAACATCGCGAATATGCGCCGCGAGTATATGCACGCGGGCCGGGTGTATGAAGAGCACGCGGGCGGCGGCGGGGCCGGCTGACCGGGCCCACACGGCGTTTTGCGGGAACCTTTCCCGGCGTTCGCGGCTCTAACTGGGTATGGAAAGGACAGGTAGAGTCATGAGTACCGTGAAAGAATTAACCGACGCGACATTTTCGGATGCGATCAAACAGGGCGTCACCCTGGTGGATTTCTGGGCGCCGTGGTGCGGCCCGTGTCGCATGCAGGGGCCCATCATTGATCAGGTGGCGGCGCAGCTCGGCGAGCGCGCTGTTGTAGCCAAGCTGAACGTGGATGAGGCGCAGCAAACGGCGACGATGTATGGCATTCGCTCGATTCCGACGCTCGCCGTTTTCAAGGATGGGGAGCCGGTGGGGGCGTTTCTCGGCGTGCAGCAGGCCTCGGTGCTGGTTGGGACGGTCGAAAAGATTTTGGCTGGCGAGATGCCGGCCCAGCAGTAGGAGGGATTTCCCATGACAGTGGAAAATGGTGTTCGCATGCTCGCGGGGTCCATGGTGCTGATCAGTCTTTCGCTGGGGATCTGGGTGAACTCGTGGTGGTTTGCCCTGACGGCGTTCGTGGGCCTCAATCTTCTTCAATCGGCGTTCACGGGGATTTGCCCCGCGGTCAAGATCCTGACCAAACTCGGCTTCAAAGCGGGGAGCGGCTCATAACGAGCCGTTGAGGGCTCCGCGTCAGGGCTTTCGTCCCGCTGCGACAAAAATTTGGCCGAGCGAGATGCCGCCATCGTTCGGGGGCACGAGTTGGGGCCAATACACGGTGTGGTCCGCTTCGCGCAGGCGCGCGACGGCGGTGTCGAGGAGGAACTGGTTTTGGAAGCAGCCTCCGCCGAGCGCGATGGGCAGGCCTTGGTGCGCGTCTGCGGTTCGCACGATGATGTCCACGAGGGTCAAGTGGAAGCGCGTCGCGATGCGAGCAGGGGGAACGCCTGCCGCGAGGTCGGCGAGCAGGGCGCTGAGCATCGGCTTGAGTTCATAGACAATGACGCCTTCGACGGGGCTGATGTCGAAGGGGTACGGCCACGCGGATGAGTCGGCATCCATGGCGTGTTCGAGGCGTTGGGCGGCCATCCCTTCGTAGCGGCTCTCGCGGCAGATGCCGCAGAGCGCGGCGACAACGTCGAACCAGCGCCCGGCGCTGGTGGTGAACGGGGAGTTGATCTTTTTTTCGATCATCGTCTGCAGATTGTGCGCGGTTTCCCGGTCGAGTCCGAGTCGCTCTATCGCGAGAGCGGGCATTTGCTCTGGGAAGGCGGCGTGGAGCGCGCCGAATGCGGACACGATCGGCTTGCGGATGGCGGACTCTCCGCCGGGAAGGTGAAACCCGCTCAAGTGGCCGACGCGAATATAGCGATCGCGTGTGGCGCGCAAGAGTTCACCGCCCCAGAGGGTTCCGTCTTCGCCGAGTCCGGTTCCATCCCACGCGAAGCCGAGGACCGTGTCGTTCAATCCGTGCTCTGCCATGACGGCTGCAATGTGCGCGTGGTGGTGCTGCACGCGGATGGGGTCGTGGCCTTGCCCGCGCGCGAAGAGGCTGGATGCGTAGTCGGGGTGGTTATCGGCCACCCAGACATTGGGGCGTTCGCCGTAGAGGGTTTGGAGGTCGGCGAGGGATTGCTCAAAGGCGTTGCGCGATTCGAGCGTGTCGAGGTCGCCGAGATGTTGGCTGATGACGACGCGGTCGCGAATCGCGAGGGCGACGGTGTTTTTCAAGTGGGGTCCGAGCGCGAGGAGTGGCTGCGTTTCCACGGGTAGAGGGAGCGCGAGCGGGGCATAGCCGCGCGCGCGTCGGAGGAGCATGGGTTTGCCCAACGCGATGCGCGCGACGGAGTCGTCGAGCGGCCGCACGATGGGGCGGTTGTGAACGAGAAAGAAATCGGCCACACCGGCGAGGCGGCGCACGGCATCGCGCTCGTCAATGCAGATCGGCTCATCGGAGAGGTTGCCACTCGTTGCGACGAGCGGCAGTTCCAGCGCGCGCAGCAGCAGGTGGTGGATCGGGCTGTAGGGGAGCATGAGGCCGATGTAGGGATTGTTTGGCGCGACGGCTTCGGCGATGTCCGCATCTCTTCGCTTGCGCAGCAATACAATGGGGGCGGCGGGCGTTGCGAGCAGGTCCTCTTCATCGCGGCTCACTTCGGCGAGTCGCGCGGCGGTTTCGAGATCGGGCACCATCACGGCGAGGGGCTTTTCTTCGCGCTGTTTTCGGCGGCGCAGCTCAGCGACCGCTTCGCCGTTGCGCGCATTGCAGAGGAGGTGGAATCCGCCGATCCCTTTCACTGCCACGATCTTTCCCTCGCGCAGATGGATCACCGCTTGTCGAATCGCCCAATCGCGGCCGCCGAGTCGCGCTCCCTGTGCATCGAGCAGTTCCAGCTGCGGCCCGCACTGGGGGCAGGCGTTGGGTTGAGCGTGGAAGCGGCGATCCTCGGGGTTTTCGTATTCCGCCTTGCATTCGGCGCAGAGGGTGAAGGCGCTCATCGTCGTTTGCGGGCGATCGTAGGGGATGCCGGTGATGATGCTGAAGCGCGGGCCGCAGTGGGTGCAGTTGATGAAGGGGTAGCGGAAGCGCCGGTTGCGCGGATCGAACAATTCGCGGAGGCAGGCCGGACACGTCGCGAGGTCGGGCATCACAAGAGCATCGCGCGTGCCCCGGGCCATACTTTCGACGATTCGGAATGGTTCCGCATGATCCGTTGTGGCGATGGAGAGCGTGCGAAGCGAATCAATACGCGCGGGGGGCGCGCATTCGGCGCGAAGTCTTGTGCTGAATTCGGCCACGCGATGGGCGGGGCCGACGAGGCGGACGCGAACACCCCCCGGTTCGTTCCAGACCGCGCCGCCGAGGCCCATTTGATGCGCGACGCGATAGACAAGTGGCCGAAATCCAACGCCCTGTACGGCGCCGTTCAGCAGGAGTTCCATCACTTGCATGGGGCCTACTCTGCCGTCAGGACTGGAAGTGGCGCAAGTCCGATATTTGCGCGCGCTGGTCTAGCGCTTGGACTCTGCCAACCCACTGATACCTAGTCTGCGGCTGTGATGTCGGCGACGGCCGCTTGGATGGCGGCTGTGAGATCCGTTTCTGTCGGTCCGATGAGGCGCACGAGGCGCTGCGAGTCGTCAATCAGCGCGATTGTCGGGATGTCGCGAACGCCAAAGGTCCGGAAAAGTGCGTCCTTTTCATCCAGCGCGAGCGGGATGGTGACGTGATAGTTCTTCTGGTAGTCCGCGAGGTCCTGTTGCGTGGCCCACGGGCCCCCTGCGATGCCGATCCAATCCACTTCCGGCAGGCTGTCCTTGAGCGACTCGATGGTTTCGCGCACGCGGGTGCAGGCCTTCGAGGTTTCCGGGCGGCTGGTTTCGAGATACCACTCGCACCAACTTGAAAACAGTTGCACGGCGAGAATGCGGCCCGGCTTTGCCTTTAGTGGCGCGATTTCAACCGCCGCCGCCGTGGCGGGTGCGGTGGGTTCTGGCTCCTCGGCTGCCTGATGGAGCGCGTCTTCCAATTCCTTGTTGTCCGCGTGGCCGAAATAGCGGAAGCGAGCGTCTTTCCCGATGAGCACGTGTTGGGGTGTGACGTTCACGTGGAATAGTTTTGCGAGTGAACCATCGTCAATGACGATCGGCATTGTCAGGCCGAACTTGTCGCGAAAGGCGCGGACTGAGGCTTCGTCGTCGCTCAAGCCGATGTTGACGGCGACGACCTGCATCGTGTCGCCCAGGGTCTTATAGATATTCTCAAAGCTGGGCATTTGTTGGCGACACGGCGTGCACCACGTCGCCCAAAACTTGAGATAGACGGGCTTGTGGCCATAGAGGAGCGAGAGGTCAATCGAGTCGCCGTCAATCGTGGTCATTTTCGCCGTGGGCGCGGCGGTTCCGACGACGCCGATTGATGCATCTTTTGCGAGCGCTTCCCCCGCTTCGGCGTAGGCGGGATCTTCCGTTGTGTCCGAGAGGTCGATGCCGTCGAGGTTGGTTGCCGTCTGAACGCGATCGCGTGCCGCCGCATCGGGATCGGCAGCATCCTGGCCGCGCGCGATGGGGGGTGAAATTGTCAGACTGAGCGCCAGGCAGGCAATCGCCGCAATCGAGCCGATATGTGAAGTCGTCACGTTGAATCCTTTCATCAAAGCCGTGGCTAGACTGTAGCACACGTGCGGGCGGTGTGCCCGCAGATTCAACCCGCGCTGGCGAGGTGTTCCAGAAAGCCGCGAACGAGGCGACCGGAGACCCACTGGCGGTATTCGGCGGTGGAGCGGATGTCGGCGATCGGTTTGACTTCAGCCGACGCGCGCTCTTCGGCCTCGCGCAGGGTGTCGGCATTGAGTTTGCGGCCGACGATCCATTGTTCCACCTCGCGCAGGCGGATGGCCGTGGGGGCCACGCTGCCGAGCGCCACGGCGAAGGAGGCGACCTTTCCGCCTTCCTGCTTTCCGCGATAGCTGCCCATGACCTTGGAAATGGCCTGCGCAGCGCGCGGGCCGAGTTTGCGCCAGCCTTCGCAGGATCCGGCCGGCAGGGCATCGAGGTGGAAGCGGACAATCAGTTCGTCCGCCGCCAGATCGAGCTTGCGGTAGCCGACGAGGAATTGGGTGAGCGGGATTGTTCGGCTGCCGCGGACGCTGGCAACTTCAGCGCGCGCGTTGGCCACGAGTAGCGAGGGGGCCATGTCGCCTGCCGGACTCGCGTTGCCGATGCTGCCGCCAATCGTGCCGAGCGCTTGAATCTGCGCGCCGCCGACCGTTGCCGCGGCATCGGCCAAAGCGGGCGCGTGTTTGCGCACGAGCGGAGATCGGCGCAGCGCCGCATGGGTGATGCCTGCGCCGATGATGAGCGTGTTGCCTTCCACCCGCAGTTCTGCGAGTTCGGAAAGACCCTTCAGATTGAGAACGCGCGAGGGCGGCGGGCGCACGCCCGCTTCCCACTGCACCATCAGATCGGTGCCGCCGGCGAGCGGCACGGCGCGGGTGGATTCGTCAGCCATGAAGCGCAAGGCCTCGGCGAGGGTGGCTGGCTCCAGGAACTCGGTATCGTCAAGAGTGCTCATGAGATGGGGGGCTCAGGTGTCGTCGTCTTCGTCATCGTGCGAGAGGCGTTCTGCCGCCGCGCTTACCGCTTCGATAATTTTGGCGTAGCCGGTGCACCGGCAAATGTTTCCCGCGTGTGCTTCGCGCAGGGCGGCGTCCGAGTTATCGGGATGGTCGCTCGTGACGTGGGCATAGGAAGCCACGAGCATTCCCGGAATGCAAAATCCGCACTGCGCCGCGCCTTTGGCGACATACATCCGCTGGAGTTCCTGCCCTTCGTGTGTGAGCTCAAGGCCTTCGATGGTTAGGATTTCAGCGCCGTCGGGAACCTGACCCGCTGCAATGAGGCAGGAGGTGACCGGCTCGTGATTGAGGAGAATGGAACACGCGCCGCATTCTCCCTCGCCACAACCTTCCTTGGTTCCCTTCAGGCCGAGTATTTCACGGATGACATCGAGCAGCCGCCGCATGGGCGGGAACTCGACCGTGTGTTTCTTTCCGTTGACGATCCAGGTGCGGATGACTGTTTTCATATTGCGCTCGATGCTGTTTCGCGCAGCTTCTCCAAAAGTTTTTCAGGCGTGATGGGTATTTCGGTCAGCCGAACTCCTGTGGCTGCCTCGACGGCATTGGCGACAGAAGGGGCTAGGCCGTCCATCGCGACCTCGCCGACGCCTTTGGCGCCGAGCGCGGTGTGTGTGTAGGGATATTCGACAAAGTGAATATCCATTTCCGGCACATCCATAGAGGTGGGCACAACGTAGGTCTGCATGCGGTTGGCATCGAAGACGCCATTCTTGATCCCCATTTTTTCCATCACGGCATAGCCGAGCGCCTGGGTCAGCCCGCCCTCCACTTGGCCTTTGGCCAGGACGGGGTTGATCACGCGACCGATGTCCCAGGTGGACGTGATCCGCAGCACTTTGATCTCGAGCGTGAGCGGATTGACCTCAACTTCGGTGACATTGCTGCCCCAGGAGTAGGAGGGATAGGAATCGCCTTTGAAGGTCTTTTGATCCCACTTCAACGAGGCGGGCAATTGGAATTGGTGATAGACGCGCTGCGGCCCCTTTTCCGCAATGAGCTGCTTTGCGACGCGCTCGAAGGGGAGCGAGACACTCGTGTAGGTGTTCTTGAAGAGGCCGTTGTTCAATTCAGTCGGCGCACCGCCGAAGAACGTTTCCGATGCGTAGGTCTCCAGTTGTGTCTTCAGTTTGCGCGCCGCATCGAACACCGTGCTGCCGACAATCATCGTGGTGCGCGAGGCAACGGTGGGGCCGCTGTCGGGCACATATTTTGTGTCTGGCTGCGGACAGCGCACGCGCTCCATTGAAACGGAAAGACCATCCGCCGCAATTTGCGGCATGATGGTGAAGGTGCCTTGTCCCATCTCTGTCGAGCTGATGCGGATGTTGATGCCGGGCTCGCCGTCGTCGAGGATTTCGAGGTCAAGCGCCGCCTTGGCCTTCAGACGCGACTCGCCATCGCCGGTGAAGCCCGCGCCGTGCGCGAAGAACGATATGCCGATGCCGTACCACCGGTCGGCTTTGGGGTCGCCCCGACTGCAGCGTTTTCGCTTCTCCACAAACTGACTGTGCGCGAGCGTGTTTTCCAGAACGGTCGGCGTGCCCATGGCTTCAGCGATGGTCTGACCCGTTGCGGTTGTGTCGCCGAGCCGCAGTGCATTGTGAAGGCGGAAGGCTTCGGGAGCCATGTCGAGTTTATGGGCGCAGCGATCCATGTGCGATTCGAGCGCCCAGATGGCCTGCGGCGCGCCGAAGCCGCGAAACGCGCCATTCGGAACGGTGTTGGTGCGATAGACGTGGCCGTCCACATAGACGTGCGGACATTTGTAGCCGAGTGTGGAGTGGAGAATGCCGCGATAGAGCACCACGGGGCTGAGCGTCGTGTAGGCGCCGCCATCGAGGAGAAAGTCCACCTTCATCGCCGTGATCGTGCCATCCCGCTTCAAGCCCGTGCGGTGGCGAACCCACGAGGGGTGTCGCTTGGTGGTGTAGAGAATGTCCTGATTGCGGTCGAAGATGATTTTGACCGGCTTCCCGCATTTCATTGCGAGGAGCGCGCAGTAGCCCGCGATCAGCGTCGGAAAATCTTCTTTGCCACCGAAGCCGCCGCCGACCGCCGTTTGCTTCACCCGAATTTTTTCGAGCGGCAGATTCAGTGTGACGATGAGCTCGGGCGCGACGTAGTAGGGGCACTGCAAGCTGCCCTGAATGAAGATGCCGCCATCCGGCTCGGGGAAGGCGACCATGCCCTGCGGCTCAATGTAGAGCTGTTCCTGGTGCCCCGACCAATACTCGCCCTCAACCACCACATCCGCTTCGGCAAATCCTTGTTCAACGCTTCCTTTGGAGATGGTTTGCGCGACCATTTCATGCAGCGATTTGGGGTCGCGCTGAAACTGATCCACCACTTCGCGCAGGGTGAGGATCGCGGGCTGTTCTTCGATTTCCGGCGTGATGTGCGAAGCCGCTTCGCGAGCCAGCGCGCGAGTGGGCGCGGCGACCAGCGCGATCGGTTCCCCTTTGAACTGAATCCAATCGTGCGCGATGAACGGCATATCGCGCCCGACCATATCCACGACATTTTCGCCGGGGATATCTTCGGGTGTGACGACGCATACGCGCGACCAATCGAAGGCGGGGTCGAAGTTGAGTTTCTTGAGGCGCCCCCGCGAAACCGGAGAGCGCACCACCCAGCCATGCCAGCCATCGGGCACGGGGATGTCGTCTGCATAGGCTGCTAATCCGCGAACTTTTTCCTCGCCATCTCGTCGGGGCAGCCCTTTGCCGACGTTGCGATAGGTTGAAGAGACCGTGGCACTCATATTGTCTTGTGGTCACCAGACCGTGAAACAGCTTACGCCTCGAAGGCCGGTGCTGACAACCCAGAAACTGTTCGAATCGTCGTTTTTGGCAACTTGCGTGATGCGGCGAGCGTCAGGACAGCGCGCCGCGCGCCTGTGCCCATTCCTCCGGCGTGTTCACATTGGCCAGCAGGGCGGGGTCGTCGAGGTCCATGCGCGCGGCGAGTGGTTGCAGATAGGCATCGAGCCGGAGATCGTCCGGCGCTTTTTCGCGGAGGTGCGACGCGAGGGCCGAGCCGAGCCAGAGTGCGCGGCCCGGCTCGCCGCGAAAGCAGGGGCGCCATGCGGGTCGCTCGCATTCGTTGGCGCGAGCGAGGAGCGCGGCGAGTGTTTCAACGCGGACGCCCACCGTGTCCACAGGGAGAATGAGATAGCCCTCCGCGTCGGGTCTCGCGCGCAGTCCGCATTGAAACGAAGAGAATCGGCCACGCGCCCAGTTCGCGTTCACCGCCATCGCCAGATGGGGCAGGCGTGCAGCAATGCGTTCTGCCTCGGAGCCGACGACCACGAGGACCTCGTGGCAACCCGCTGCGCGAAGCAGTGCGGCTTGATAGGCGGCGAGGGGAAGCCCGCTCGGCGTTTCGAGAAGCGCCTTGGGCGAGCCCATTCGCGATGATGCGCCCGCCGCGAGGATGATGCCGATGGTCACTTTCATCTCGCCCCAAGTCTGAACCATTTGCGCTCATCTCGCAATCCCGCGCCTTGTTTCGGCGCGGCGGGCGTGGTACGAGTGCGGCTGGAGTTGTCCTCACACCATGTCTGAACCCACCTTGATTCTGGCCAGTGCGTCGCCGCGGCGGCGCGAGATCCTTTCGCAATTGGGGCGTCCTTTCGAGATCGTGGTTTCCGGGATGGAAGAGCGCCCGTGGCCGCGCGAGATGCCCGCGTCGTATGTGCTGCGCAATGCGTCCGGCAAGGCGCGCGCGGTGGCCGCGATGCACCCTGCCGCAACGATTCTTGCCGCAGACACCATTGTCGTGCTGGAGGACGAAATCCTGGAGAAGCCGAGCGATGCAGCCGACGCGGCCGCCATGCTCCGCCGCCTTTCCGGTCGCGAGCACGAAGTCACTACGGGCGTGTGCGCGCGGTGTCCGGTGGATGGCGGTTTTCGCGAGGCCGCTGACGCGACGCGCACGCGCGTGCGCTTTCGCGCATTGTCCGATCACGAAATTGCCGACTATGTTGCGACGGGCGAACCGATGGACAAAGCGGGCGCCTACGCGATACAAGGAGGCGCGTCGAAGTTCGTGGTGGACGTGGACGGGCCTTTTGACAATGTGGTGGGCTTGCCGCTCGCGACGGTGAAAAGGCTGTTGGCCTTTGTGGCGGGCGCGTGAGTTTCGTTTGCCCGTGTGTGCAGCCCTTGTGATAGGAAGGTAGAGCAATGATTGCAGTTTCCAGTGCTGAGATGCGCGAGTTGGAGCGTCGCCTCATCGAAGAATATAGAATTCAAGGCGTTGACCTGATGGAGCGCGCGGGGATGGGCGTGGCTACGTGCGTGCACAGTTTTTCGTCGGACAACGATTTGACCGATGGACGCGTGCTCTGCATCGCGGGGCGTGGGAACAACGGTGGCGATGCATTTGTCGCCGCGCGCTATCTGAAGAAGTTGGGGATGGATGTGGCGGTGTGGATTGCGGGCGATGTGGCCCAAATCACAGGCGATGCCGCATTCCACTTGAGCAAGCTCAAGGCTGCCAAAGTTCGCGTGACGCATCTGCCCACACTGGACGACTGGCGCTATGCGATCAAAGAGGCCGATCCCGTGGAGATCATTGTTGATGGCATCCTCGGAACGGGAGCGCATGGTCCGGCGCGCGGCCCTGTCGCTGGCGCAATTCAATTCATTCGCGCGCGCGCAGCGAACTCGCTTGTGATTTCGATTGATGTGCCGTCGGGCCTCAACGCCGACACGGGGCAGGCGGAAGGCGATGTGGTGAGTGCGGATTTGACCGCCACGATTGGCCTGCCGAAGGTGGGCCTCTTCGCACCCTCTGCGACCAATTGGGTTGGCGCGGTGGAAGTGGTGGAGCTCGGGTTGCCGCCAGCCCTCCTGCCGCGTCTGACAGAGAAGCATTGCGCGCTCATTGGCACTCCCGAGATTCGCTCGCTGTTCCGCCCTCGCGCGCGGAATACGCACAAAGGCGACTATGGGCACGGGGTATTGATTGGCGGGGGTGGTCCCTACACCGGAGCGATATCGCTGGCCGCGCAGGCAGCGCTGCGTTCGGGGATTGGACTCCTCTCGGCCGTGGTTCCGCGCTCGCACCGCGACCTCGTGGCGATTTCCGCCGTGGAGGCGATGGTGATGGGGGCGCCGGAGACGGAAGCGGGCTCGTTCGATGAGCGCGCGATTGACGTGATTCGTTCCCATTTCACTCCGAACCGCGTGTTTGCGGTGGGCTCGGGCATGACGCGCTCCCCATCCACGCGCGTCTTGGTCGAGGCCATTCTTCGCGAGGCGACCGGGCCGCTGGTCGTGGATGCCGACGCGCTCAGCGCGATGGCGGGAGAGCCGGAGATTTTTCGACAGGCGAAGCAGCCCGTCATTCTCACGCCGCACCCCGGCGAAGCGGCCACCTTGCTCGGAACCACAGCGCAGGCCGTGCAGGCGGATCGCATGGCTGCGGCGCGGGAACTCGCCGCGCGAAGCGGCGCGGTCGTGGTTCTTAAAGGAGCGGGCACGCTCGTTGCGCGATCCGGCGAGCCGATCCATATTTGCACAAATGGAAATCCCGGCATGGCGCGAGGCGGAATGGGCGATGTGTTGACGGGCGTGATCCTCGCTTTTCTGGCGCAGGGTTTCGATCCGCTCAATGCGGCGCGCGTGGCGGTCTATTTCCACGGAGCCAGCGGCGATATCGCCGCGCGGCGCGGTGGGCAGTTGTCCGCCACTCCTTTGGATGTGATAAAAGACCTTGGATACGCGTATCACGCGATCCTCGCGCGCTGATTTCGGCATCGCGCAGGGCGCAAAAATTGCGGCTGCCTCTCGACAGCGATGCGGCAAGTTGGGTAGCCTTGTCGGTGGAATATATCGCGTTCATCCGCTAATGAGGAGTCGCAGCCATGGCACCACATCGCAGATTTTCGGCCGATGACGAAGGCAGCCCGTCGGGCGATGCCTCCTACGAAGAGTGTCCGGTGTGTCGGCAGGAATTTGCCGACGGCATTTGTCCCATCAACTCGACTGACTGTCCCTATCGCGATGATTTGGACGATGAGGACGAAGACGATTTTGGCTTTGGCGACGCCGACGATGAGGATCGCGTGGAGGACGACGGAGCAGACGACGAAGACTGAGCGCAAAATCCGCTCGCTGTTTCGATTCCTCCCAGCAAGACTGTCCGCGTGTCTATTCGCTATCAATCGGGTTTGAGCCATTTGCTCTCGTCGCACCGCGCCGCGTTGCGCGGCCGCGTTGGACTGCTCGCGCACCCGGCGAGTGTGGATGAGTCCGGCGTGCACGCATCGTTCCGTTTGCGCGACGCGTTGGGGCGTCGCCTCGCCGCTCTTTTCGGACCGGAGCACGGCTTCTACGGGCGCGGTGGCGCGGGAGAAGAGTTGGGCGATGAGCGCCATCCTGCGTGGGACATTCCGATTCACTCGCTCTACGGCGCGCACCGCAAGCCGACAACGGAAATGCTCGCCGGAGTGGACACCCTCGTTTTCGATCTGCAGGACATCGGCGTGCGGTGCTATACCTTTGTCACCACGCTCCGCTACGCGATGGAAGCGTGCGCAGAGAATGGAAAACGGCTGGTGGTGTGCGATCGGCCGATCCCGCTTCCGAACGTCGTGGATGGCCCGCTGCCGAGCCCTGAGTTGGAAAGTTTTGTGGCCGGTGTTCCCGTTCCGCTGGTGTATGGGATGACGCCGGGCGAGGCGGCTCGCTATTTGCAGCGCGCGCTGAAGCTGGAGCTCGATCTGCGCGTCATTCCGATGCGCGGGTATGTTCGCCAAGCGGGCCGCGGCGCGTGGGGTCCGTGGATTTCGCCCTCGCCGGGCATTCGCTATTGGGAAACGGCATGGACGTATCCCATCACTGTCTTTTCCGAAGCCTTGCCCGCGCTCGGCTGCGGGCGCGGTGGGACGGAGCCGTTCCAAGTGTTCACAGCCGAATGGATGGATGCGGAGAAGACGGCGCTCCGGTTCAATCGCTTGGGCTTGCCCGGTCTGCGGGCCGCGCCCTGTTGGAATCCGCAGCCTGGTTTGCGCTTCGAAGTGTCGCAGCCCGACCGCATCAAGCCATTCGAGGCAGTGGTGCACTGGCTCGCACTGCTTCAGCGCATGGTTGGCGTGTCCGAGCTGTGGGAAGCGCCGGGGACGCGGCCGGATTGGTTCGACAAGCTGATGGGCACCTCGTGGGTGCGCGAGGCACTGCTGCGCGGCGAGCGTCCGGATCGCATTCTCGCCCAGGCGCACACAGAGGGCGCGCGGTTTCGTCGCGCTCGCTCGCTTGCGCTGCTCTATCGCCCCCGCCGCGCGAGATGAAGACGCCACGGAAAGCCTTTATCCTCGCCGCTGGATTCGGCACCCGCCTTTTGCCGCTCACGCGCGAAACGCCGAAGCCGCTGCTGCCGATTTGGAACATTCCGAACTTGGAGCGCGCGCTCGCGATGGTGCGCGGATGGGGTGTCCGCGATGTGTTGGTGAATGTGCATCATCGGGCGGAGCGGATCGTCGAATATCTGCGTGCGCGCCGATCCGACGAGCTACGCATTGCGATTTCATTCGAGCCGGAGATTCTGGGCACAGGCGGCGCGCTGCGTAAGGCCGAATGGTTTTTCAGCGGCGAGGAGCCCGTGTGGATTGTGAACGGCGATGTGGTGGCCGATGTGGATCCGCGTCCGATTCTGCAGGCCTATCGCGGTCGGCGCACCATCGCAGCCGCCTGGGTGCATGGCGCGGCGGGCCCGCGGACGGTGGATGTGGTGCGCGGGCGCATTGTCAATTTTCAAAGTGCGCGCGCGGGCGCGCCGGGCACGTTCACCTTTTGTGGAGTACAACTGGTGAATCCGGCGTTGGTCCGACGCGAGTCGGGCTTTGTGGATGCCGAGGTGAAGTTTGGCTCGCTCATCACCGCATACGAGCGCGCGCAGCGGGCGGGATGGGTTGTGGCGGGAGTCGAGGTGCCCGGCTCCTTCTGGGCCGACATCGGAACTCCGGCGCAGTGGCTTGCGGCGCATCGCGCCCTCGCGGGCGATCGAGATTTCCGCGCGATTGATCCATCGGCCCGCATCCATCGCGGAGCGGTGGTGGAGAATTCGATCATTTGCGCGGGCGCGACGCTGGGTCCGCATGCGCGGGTGTCGAATGCCATTGTGGCGGCGGGCACGCGCGTGGATTGCGCGGTTTCCTATTTGGCTTTGCCAGCAGGCGCGGCCCTGAGTTCGGCAGAACTCGATGCCGTGCGCGCGCTCAAGTGGAATGAGGCGGAGACTACGGTTTTGCCGCTGGGGCCGCGCGGTTCCAGCCGCACCTATACGCGCCTTGCGTGGGGAGCGGAGCGCGCGATTCTGGTTCAATACGACGCGGCGCGTCGAGAGAACGCGCTTCATGCGCCGCATACGCGCGCGCTGCGCTCGCTGCGCATTCCGGTTCCCGCTGTGCGGGTGGATCGGCCCGATTCGCAGATCGCGGTGTTTGAGGATTTGGGCGATGAGTCGCTCCTGGCGTGGCAGCGCGGACGCTCCGTGGCCGAAGTGCGCGCGATGTATGAGCGCGTGTTGGAGATCGTGTTGCGATTCCACGAGCGAGGCGAGGTGGAAGCGCGTCGGCGCGGGTGGGAATTGATGCCCGCATTTCGTCCGACGCTCTATCGCTGGGAGCGAAACTATTTTGCCGATGAGATGCTGCGGAAGCGCGAGCAATTGCCGGAGGAACAAATCGCGCGGATTCTTCGCGAATTGGCGGGCGTGAGCAAGCGATTCGCCGGGGTATCGCCCGTGCTGGTGCATCGCGATTTGCAGTCGAGCAATGTGATGATTTGCGCGGGGCGGCCGTGGTTGATTGATTATCAGGGCATGCGGCTGGGGCCTGCGGTTTATGATCTCGCGTCGCTGCTGTGCGATCCGTATGTCGAGTTGCCGGACGAGTTGGCGCTGCATTTGCTCCACTACTACGCGGCGCGGAGTCGGAGTGGGCGACAGATCGTGGACCTCTTTTGGCACGGCGCGATCCAGCGACTCGCGCAGGCGCTCGGCGCGTTCGCCAAATTGGGGTCGCAAACGGGCACCCGGGCTTTCGCGCTGCACATTCCCGCCGCGCGACGCGCTATGGCGCGCGCGCTGCGCGAGGTCTCCGGTTGCGCTGCGCTGCGCGCGTGGTGTTCGAGCGCGAGCGAGATTGCGGCGAAGAAGGCCTCAGGCGAGCAGCGCTGATTTTGCCGTGTGGCGCGGTGTGGCAAAGACGAGCGACACGGCTGTAATCAGGAGGAGCGTGGCGTTGACTTGGTGCGAAACCGCGAGCCAGACCGGAACGCGGAAGAGCAGTGTTGAGACACCGAGCGCAAACTGAAGAAGCGTGAGCCAGATGATGGTGCGGATGGCCTTTCGCTGCATGGGCGTGACCGCGATGGGCATGCCGTGCCAGCCGATGTGGAGGGCGAGCGCGAGGACGAGGAAGGCGAGCGCGCGGTGAATCCACTGAACGGTGGTCGCGTTTTCGAGGAAATTGATCCAGGTGGGCTGCATGTGCAGGAAGCCGGGCGGAATGACGTGGCCCATCATCAGCGGGAATGTGTTGTAGATGAGACCAGCATGGAGGCCCGCAGTGAGCGCTCCGTAGAGAATCTGGATGCAGAGCAACGCGAGGAATGCGAGGGCATTGCGGCGCAGGGGCATGGGCGCAGAGGCGCGCAGATAGTTGGAGACGCTGAGGCGGATCCACCAAAGATAGGACATCAGCGAAAGGGCGAGTCCGAGATGAATCGCCAGTCGGAATGGGCTGACGTAGGGATTCTTGTCCAACCCGCTTTTCACCATCCACCAGCCGACGACGCCCTGAAGGCCGCCAAGGAAAAGGCCGAGAACGAGGAGGCCCGCGAGTTTCCCGCGCGCGATGCCGCGAATGAAAAACCAGGCGAGGGGAAGGGCATAGATTACGCCGATCATGCGGCCGAGTAAGCGGTGCAGGTATTCCCAGAAGTAGATCGCCTTGAACTCGGGAAGCGTCATTGTTCGGTTGCGAATCTGGAACTCGGGGTGCGCTTGGTATTGCTCAAAGCGCATCTGCCATTCGGCCGCGTTGCGCGGCGGAATGGCGCCGAGGATCGGCTCCCATGTGACCATCGAGAGGCCCGAGCCGGTGAGTCGCGTGACGCCGCCGACGAGGACCATGAGGAGAATGAGGACGCAGGTCAGGTCGAGCCAGCGGATGAGGGAGCGAGGTGCGGAGGGTGTGGCATTCATAGGGATACTTTTGGAGCGATGCGGTTTATGAGCGTTTCTTCGGCGCCGGAATCGGGCGGCCGAGTCGCGTGAGGACTGTTTTCATGTCTTCCCAGACCTCGCGCTTGGCGGGCGGGTTGCGGAGAAGATAGGCGGGGTGAAGGGTGGGCATGGTGTCTATGCCTTGGTAGGACATCCACTGACCGCGGATTTTGGTGATGCTGACTTTGGGGTCGTTGAAGAGACCTTTCACAGCCGTCGCGCCGAGCGCGACGATGACCTTGGGCTTGATCAATGCGATTTGGCGTTCGAGGTAGGGAAGGCAGGCCGCCATTTCGTCGGGCATCGGCACGCGGTTATCGGGTGGGCGACATTTGACGACGTTTCCGATGAAGACCTGTTCGCGCGTGAAGCCCATCGCTTCGATGATTTGTGTGAGCAGTTGCCCTGCGCGGCCGACGAATGGAATCCCTTGTTTGTCCTCTTCGGCGCCGGGTCCTTCGCCGATAAACATGATTTCGGGCTGGAGGTTGCCCTGTCCGGGCACGGTGTTGGTGCGGGACTCGCAGAGTCTGCATTTTTGACAGGCGGCGATTTCCGCTGCGATGGCTGCGAGTTCTTCGGCCACGTTGCCTGCGACGGGCGCGTTGGCGATGGGCGCGGCAGCGGCGGGTGTTGGTGATGGAGTGGCTGCGCGCGGTTGCGCGGCGACCTGCGCGGGCGCGGCGGGTCTCGCTGCGCGCGGCGCGCGGAGGCGCTGTTGGAGCGCGGCAAGATTCTGCGAAGAGACTTCGACTTCGGTTACGCCCTCTTCTTTGAGGTAGTTGAGATGGGCTCGGAGTTTCGATGCAGCGCGGTTGAATGGGGACATGGTCAGACTCGGGTCAATTGGTGGATGAGTTCGCGGTGCGCGGGGAATTGTGCGGCCAGCTCCTCGCGTTGCGCGAGTTGGAAATCGGCGAAGTCGAAGCCGGGGGAAACGGTGCAGCCGACGAGTGCGAAGTCTGTACCCGGCGCTGGGCGCGCGGCGAACCAGTCGCCATGCGGGAAGAGCGTTTGCCAGCGTCCGGCGGCGGGCCCGAGCTGTTCGGTGTGTAGAGCGCCACGTGGATCCAAGCGCCAGAGATCGAGCGTTCCGCCGGCGAGGTGAAACCACATTTCATCGCTGTGCAGGCGGTGGAACGCGGAGAAGTGGCCCGCTTCGAGGAGAAAATAGATCGCGGTTCCGAAGGTGCGCGGCGCGTTGTAGCGCGGGGGAAGATGGGCGGCGGCGATGGTTTCGTTGCTGCGATAGGTTTCGGCGAACCAACCGCCTTCGGGGTGCGGTTGGAGTTGAAGT
>WBZO01002221.1_pt1 | contig 26067 bp, 33 predicted proteins | sample 5204261 | NCBI WGS metagenome assembly WBZO01 (sample SAMN12412400, study PRJNA552823) | activated sludge metagenome | isolation source: activated sludge from anammox sidestream of wastewater treatment plant... | place: USA: North Carolina | collected 2017-09
CTTGGCGAACGACGGCGACTTGTACGGCTCGAACACGCCTTCGTTGATTCCGGCAGCGAACGTCTCGACCGGGCCACCGAAGAGCACGTCGACCTTGGGATTGTTCTTCTCGGCGATCACGCGCGCAAGCGCTTCGCCGGAGGAGAAACGCACGAAATTCACCTTGATGCCGGTGGCCTTCTCGAACTCCTCGAACATGGGCTTCGCCCAGTTCTCGGGCCAGATCGAGTACGCGTTGACGACCTCGGCCGCCTTGACGCCGGGGGCGATGGCCAGTGCCGCGAGGGCAAGGCTCGCGACGATGCGCGCGGCGGCGCGCTGCGAAGTGCGAATCGACATCGACGTTCCTCCTGGGTGGTTCCTTCCCGACGCCACGCCTTCTTTCGGGCGTGCGATCGTCGGCAGGCGATAAAGGTAGTGTAGCGCGGCGGCGGTGACCCGGGGAGCTACGTGCCGCGGCTCGGAGGCTTCAGTCGAAGGGCCGGAATTCCAGGCGCAGTTCGCGCTGGAACAGGTCGTTGCGCTCCGGCCGCGGCAGCGGCGACGACTTCATGATCGCGCGCTGCACGGCGTCGTCGTAGGCACGATTGCCGCTCGACTTCCGCAACGTTGCCTGCAGGATCTCGCCGGTGGGCAGTTGCACGACATCGAAGATGGCCGTGGGATTGCCGGCGAGGTCCGGCGGTACGATCACGTTGCCCTTGACCTTGGCCTGGATGCGCCGAATCCAGTCCGCCTCCGCCTTGGACCGCGCGGCGCCCGCGGCTACTTGCTGTGCTTGGCGCTCCGCCTGCTCGCGCGCCGCCTGGTCGCGCAACTGCTTCTCGCGCTCCGCTTGCGCGCGCAGCGCCGCCAACTCCTCCTGCTGGCGGCGCTCGCGCGCTTTCGCTTCGGCCTGCTGCTTCTCCAGTTCCTTCTTCCGTTCGACTTCCTTCTGCCGGGCGAGCTCCTTCTGCCGCTCCGCCTCCTTGCGCTGCTCGTCGGCCTTGCGCTTCTCCTCGGCGAGCCTCGCCTGCTCGCGCGCGTTCTTCTCCTGCTCGAGCTTGCGTTGGCGTTCCTCCTCCTGCGCGCGCTCGCGCTCCTGCCTTGCCTTGAGCGCAATCTCGGCGGCCCGCGGATCGGGCTCGGCCGCAACCGGCTCGGGGGGTTTGGGCGGCGGCGCCGGGGCGGGCTCGGGTTTGGGTTCGACCTTGGGCGGCGGCGCAGGCGGCGGCGCAGGCGCTTTCACCGGCGGCGCATAGAGCTCGACCGACACCGCTTCCGGGGGACGCCGCTGCCATTGGATCGAGAAGACGAGGACGGCGAGGAAGCCGAGCTGCACCGCGACGGCGAGCACGAACGCCCAGCCCTTGCCCTCGACGCGCCGCGGTCGGCGCGGCCGCTCGCGGCGGTCCGCGGCGGGGCTATTCATCGGCGGTCGGGCGGCACGCCATCGCTACTTCGCCGCCGGCCGCGCGAGCAGTCCGACGCGCTTGACGCCGGCGCGCTGCAGGCCGTCGACGATCGCGATCACGTCCTCGTAGCGCGCATCCTTGTTGGCGGCGATGACGACGGGCTGCGCGGTCTCGCGCTGCTTGTCGACGAGGGTCGCGGTGAGGTCGGCGAGCGACCCGCGCAGCGTCTGGCCGGTTCGCGTATCGCGCAGCGACAGCGTGTTCTTGCCGACCAGCGTGAGCTCGAGCGGCTGGTCCGGGACCTTTGGCGCGCCGCCGACCGACGGCAGTTCGATCTCGCCAGGCGTGATGAGCGGTGCCGTCACCATGAAGATCACGAGCAGCACCAGCATCACGTCGATGTACGGCACGACGTTGATCTGGTTGATCGATTTGCGCTGGCGTCGCATGGGGTGCTCTCGTCTGGCCGCGGCGCCACCTAGCCCTGACGCTGCAGGATGTTCGAGAACTCCTCGATGAACGTCTCGTAACGCGTGGCGAGCCGATCGAGGTCGTGGGTGTAGCGGTTGTACGCGACGACCGCGGGGATGGCGGCGAAAAGCCCGATCGCGGTCGCCACCAGCGCCTCCGCGATCCCCGGAGCGACGTTGGCGAGCGTGGCCTGCGTCACGTTGGCGAGGCCGCGGAAGGCGTTCATGATGCCCCACACGGTTCCGAAGAGGCCGATGTACGGCGACACCGAGCCCACGGTGGCGAGTCCCGACAGCCCGGCTTCGAGCGCATCGATCTCGCGCTGGTACGCCGCCCGCATCGCGCGCCGTGCCGAATCGAGCGTGACCGCCGACGCGCTGCCTTGCCGCCGGTGCTTCGCGTACTCGCGAAATCCGGCGGTGAAGATGTGCTCGACGCCGCTGCCGGTGCGGGCTTGCTGCGTGCGCTGGTAGAGCTCGGCCAGGTCGCCGCCTTTCCAGAATGCATCCTCGAAGCGGTCGGTATCGGCGGCCGCACGGCGCAACTGGAAGAGCTTGAGGAAGATCTGCCACCACGACCACAGCGAGAGGGCGGCGAGCAGCGCCATCACGGCCTGCACGACCACGGAGGCGTGCAGCATCAGCGTGACGAACGACAGGTCGGTGTGGACGTTCAAGCGTGGATCTCCAGCCGTTGCATGAGGGGTTGCGGCATCCGCGTGGGGCGCCAGCGCGCGGTATCGATGCAGGCGAGCGTCACCTGCGCCGTCGTGAGCACGGTGTCGTCGCGCCGCACGTCCTGGCGCACGACGAGCCGTGCCGCCCCGCGCGCGACGACTTCGACCGTGGCCGTGAGCGCATCGTTCAATCGCGCCGGTGCGTGGAAGTCGATCTCGCAGTGCTGGACGACGAAGGCCACGCCGTGCTCGCGCTCGAAGCTCGCGAGCGGGAAGCCCAGGGCGGCGAGCCATTCGGTGCGCGCGCGTTCCATGAACTTGAGGTAGTTCGCGTAGTACACGACGCCGGCGGCGTCGGTGTCCTCGTAGTAAACGCGGACGGGAAACGAGAAGGGTTGCGCCGCGGTCATTCGCCGAAGAGGTCCGCGCCACCCTGGGCCGCGGGCGGGGTCAGCCCGAAGTGGCGAAACGACAGCACCGTCGCGACGCGGCCGCGCGAGGTTCGCTGCAGGAACCCCTGCTGGATGAGGTAGGGTTCGAGCACGTCCTCGATGGTGTCGCGCTCCTCGCCGATGGCTGCCGCCAGATTGTCCACGCCGACCGGGCCGCCGGCGAACTTGGTGAGCACGGCGGTGAGGAGCTTGCGGTCCATGACGTCGAGCCCCGACGCGTCGACGTCGAGGAGCGACAGCGCGGCGTCGGCGACCTCGCGGGTCACCTCGCCTTGCGCCTTGACCTCGGCGAAGTCGCGCACGCGGCGCAGGAGGCGGTTGGCGATGCGTGGCGTGCCGCGCGAGCGTCGGGCGATCTCGCGCGCGCCGTCGTCGTCGACCGTGATGGCGAGCAGCCGCGCCGAGCGCTGGACGATGCGCATGAGCTCGTCGGTCGTGTAGAACTCGAGCCGGGCGACGATCCCGAAACGGTCGCGCAACGGATTGGTGAGCATGCCCGCGCGCGTGGTCGCGCCGACCAGCGTGAACGGCGGCAGGTCGAGTTTCACGCTGCGTGCGGCGGGCCCCTCGCCGATCATGATGTCGATCTGGAAGTCCTCGAGCGCGGGGTAGAGGATCTCCTCGACGACCGGCGACAGGCGATGGATCTCGTCGATGAAGAGCACGTCGCGCGGCTCGAGGTTGGTGAGGAGCGCCGCGAGATCGCCCGGGCGCTCGAGCACCGGCCCGGAGGTCTGGCGCAGGTTGACGCCGAGCTCGTGCGCCAGGATGTGCGACAGCGTCGTCTTGCCGAGCCCCGGCGGCCCGAAGAGCAGCACGTGGTCGAGCGCATCGCCGCGCTGCTTCGCCGCGGCGATGAAGATCGCGAGCTGGTCGCGGATCTTCTCCTGTCCGACGTACTCGGCGAGTCCGCGCGGCCGCAACGCGCGATCGGCGACCTCCTCGTGGACACCGGCCGCCTTCGCGGTGACCACGCGGTCGAGCGGGTCGCTTTCGATGGCCATGGGGCGCGATTCTAACTATGCCTTGGCGAGGAGCTTCAGCGCCTGACGAATGCCGTCGGCGACGGTGAGTCCCTCGGGCAGCGCCTTGATCGCGGCAACCGCCTCCTTGTCGCTGTAGCCCAAGGCGACGAGCGCGTGCAGCACGTCGCTCGCCGGCGGCGGCGTGCGGTGGGCGCCGACGACGCTCGCAAGATCGGCGCCGAGCTTGTCCTTGAGTTCGAGCAGCAAGCGTTCGGCCGTCTTCTTGCCGATGCCGGGGATCTTGGTGAGGCGCCCGGACTCCTGCAGCGTGACCGCCTGCGCGAGTTCGGCCACCGAGAGTCCGGAGAGGACCGACAACGCGATCCGCGCGCCGATGCCGCTGATCTTCAGGAGCTGGCGAAACGCCCGGCGCTCGGCGTCGGTGCCGAAGCCATAGAGGAGATGCGCGTCCTCGCGCACGACGAGGTGCGTGTAGAGCGTGACGGCAACACCGGTGGCGGGAAGGTTGTAGAACGTGCTCATCGGCACGTCGACCTCGTAGGCGACACCCTGCACGTCGAGGAGGACTTGCGGCGGGACCTTCTCGAGGAGCGTTCCGTGGAGGCGGCCGATCATGGCCGATTATCGCATCGGATCCGCGGCGTCATCAGCCCGCCGCACCGAGCCACTGCGGCACCTGCGAGAGCGATTCCAGCACCAGGACGCCCTGCGCCAGGATCTCCGCCGACGGCGCCGCGAGATCGGGCACCATGATCGGCGTCATGCCGGCGGCGAGCGCCGCGCGCACGCCAGGCTCCGAATCCTCGAGCACGACGATGTCGGCGGGAGCGTATCCCATCCGCCGTGCTGCGAGCAGGAAGATGTCGGGCGCGGGCTTGCCGCGTGCGATCTCGTCGCCGCCGGTGAGTGCGACGAAGCGATCGGCGATGCCGGTTTGCGTGAGCTTCGCATGCGCCCGATCGCGGCGTGTCGAGGTCGCGACCGACTTGGGAATGCGCTCCTGCTCGAGCCAGGCGAAGAGCGTGAGGAGCCCGGGTTTCAGGCCGATCCCTTCGCGCTCGACGATGGCGTCGTAGGCGATACCCCACGCGTGCATCAGGGCGTCGACGGGAAAGCGCGGTCCGTGCCGTTCGATGACGAGCTTCCGGCAATCGATCGCGTTGCGCCCGATCATCGCCGGCAAGAGCCCCATGTCGAAGTCGACGCCGAGTGCGCGTGCGGCATCGCGCCAGGCGGCGGGCGCGAGCCGCTCGGTGTCGAGCATGAGGCCGTCCATGTCGAAGATGACCGCGTGCGGCCGCCTGATCGCGGGACGCGCTACGCTCATCGCACGTAGCGCCCTTCGCGGCGACGATAACCCGCACCTTGCAGGGCGCCGACACCGGTGGTGCCGTGCGCGTGGCAGATCGCGCAGGCGAGCGCATCGGCGGCGTCGGGCGACGGAATGCCCGGGAGCGACAGGAGTCGGCGCACCATCTCCTGCACCTGCGGCTTCAGCGCCCGCCCACGACCCACGACCGACTGCTTGACCTGACCCGCGGTGTACTCGTGCACCGACAGGCCGGCGAGCACGGCTGCGGCGATCGCGGCGCCGCGGGCCTGCCCCAGCAACAGCGTCGAGTTGGGATTCACGTTGACGAACACGCGCTCGACGGCGACCTCGGTGGGCCGCTCCTCGGCGATGACGAAGGCGAGGTCGCGCGCGATGATGCCGAGGCGTACCGGCAGGCTGTCACCCGTTGCCTTGATGCAGCCGCTCGCCGCGTACTGCAGGCGTCCGTCCTGCTCGACGACGATCCCGAAGCCGGTGACGCGTAACCCCGGATCGATGCCGAGAATGCGGCGCGCGGCCATGTCCTGCGCGCCACCGCCGCGTCACGCCTCGTCCAGGACGGCCGAGGTGTAGACCTCCTGGACATCGTCGAGCGCTTCTAGCGCGTCGAGGAGCTTTTGCATCCGCACGGCATCCTCGCCCGCGAGCTCGATCTCGGTCGACGCCTTCATCGTCACCTCGGCGAACTCCGGAACGAGCCCCGCCTCGGCGAGCGCTGCCTTGACGCCGACGAATTCGTCGGGTCCGGTGATGACCTCGAGACTCCCGTCGTCGTTGGCCACGACGTCGTCGGCGCCGGCCTCGAGCGCGGCCTCCATGAGCCGTTCCTCGTCGGTGCCGGGGGCGAAGACGAGTTGTCCGCAGTGCTTGAAGAGGTAGGCGACCGACCCATCGGTGCCCAGGTTGCCGCCGTGTTTCGAAAACGCGTGCCGGACGTCGGCGACGGTGCGGGTGCGATTGTCGGTCATGCAGTCGACGATCACCGCGGCGCCGCTGATGCCGTAACCCTCGTAGCGGATTTCTTCGTAATTCACGCCTTCCATGCCGCCGGCACCGCGCGCGATCGCGCGCTGGATCGTGTCCTTCGGCATGTTCTGCGCCGTGGCCTTGTCCATCGCGAGGCGCAGGCGCGGATTCATCGTCGGATCACCGCCGCCGAGCCGCGCGGAGACGGTGATCTCCTTGATGAGGCGCGTGAAGATCTTGCCGCGCTTGGCGTCGGCGGCGGCCTTCTTGTGCTTGATGTTCGCCCACTTGCTGTGGCCGGCCATGGCAGGTTCGAGAATCGATCACGAGACGATGAAATTATACGCATGCACCTGCGGGGTGACGCAGCGACTCGCCGCGGCTCGGGGCGCATCGCGCTGCAATCACAGCAGGCCCTGCTGCACGAGGAAATGCTGCAATGCCTTGAGGCGAACGTTCGCTTCGTTGATCTCGAGCATGCTCTGCTTGACGTGCAGCGGCAGCGGGAGCACCTCGGCGAGCCGGTAGCCGACCCACGACGCGTCATCGAGCGCGCGCGTCGCTGGAAAGCGGGCAGGCTCCAGGCGCGTGGCGACGAGCTCGAGCAGATTCGCGAGTGACTGGTACGCCGGGGCGAGGGCGACGTGTGGCTCGGGCTCGATGGCGACCACGTCGCCGACGATGAGACCGTCGGGGCGGTGGTGCTGCCGCTTCACCTCGAATCGCGTCTCGCCGACGATCGACACGTGCAGGATGCCAAGGGTCGGCATGTCCCAGCCGGTGATGCGGGCCATCGTGCCCACCGTAGCGATCTCGGGGGGCGTTGCACCTGCCGTCGCGACCTCGTCGCCCTTGCGGATGAGGCACACGCCGAAGGGGCGATCTTCGGCGAGGCACTGCTTCGTCATCGCGATGTAGCGTTGTTCGAAGACCTTGAGCGGCAACACGCCGCCGGGGAACAGCACGGTCTTCAGCGGGAAAAGCGGGAGCGGTCGGGAGCGGCGCTCGCCGCCGCGCAATGACCACACGTCAGCGGCGCCCACCGGACGGCCACGCGCCGCCGCCACGCGATGGTCCGCAGCGAACCCTCGCGCGCACCGGGCGACGCTCGCTCGTCACCCACCTGCCTCGGGTCCGGCACCGAGCTCGCGGTGGCGCACGAGCACCTGATAGCGGTGGCGGAAGGCCGCGGCAAGGCGCTCGACGAGGTAGACCGACCGATGGCGGCCGCCGGTGCAGCCGATCGCTGCCGTCAGGTAGTTGCGATTGTCGCGCGCGTAGTCAGGAAGCCAACTGGCGACGAAGTGGTAGATGTCGCCATACATGCGCTCGACCTCGGGCAGCACCTGCAGGAACTCGACGACCGCGGCGTCACGGCCGGTCAACGGCGCGAGCGCGCGTTCGTAGTGCGGATTGGGCAGGCAGCGCACGTCGAAGACGAGATCCGCATCGAGCGGCACGCCGTGCTTGAAGCCGAACGACTCGAACAGCAGCGTGAGACGCGACGGGTCGACGGCGATGAAGTCCTTGATCCAGCCGCGCAGCGCCGCCGCCGAAAGGTCGCTCGTGTCGAATGTGAAGCCTTCTTCGCGGGCGGGGCCAAGCAGCGCGCGCTCGTGCTCGATCGCCTCGGTGAGCGTGCGGGTCTCGCTCGAAAACGGATGCCGGCGCCGCGTCTCGGAGAAGCGCTGGACGAGGGTCTCGATCTTGGTGTCGAGGTAGAGAAAGCGCACCGTCCAGCCCAGCGCGCGCGCGCGCGCGATCATCGCGGCGAGCCCCGGGAGGCCCGGTCCGCTCTTCACGTCGAGCGCGACGGCCACGCGCTGCTGGCCGCTCTTGTCGAGGTCGGCGACGGTGTCGATCAGCATCGACGGCGGCAGGTTGTTGATCGCGTGGTAGCCCGAGTCTTCGAGTGCGGCGAGCGCCACGTTCTTGCCGCTTCCGGAGACACCGCCGATGAGGAGCAGGTCCACGTTACCGCGCGTCGTCGTCCATGAGCCTTTGCTGGCGCTCGATGAACTCCTGCGTGCTGTCGATGCCGCGTTGGTTGAGCACGAAATTGCGCACGGCCGCCTCGACCAGCACCGCGAGGTTGCGGCCGGCAGCGACCGGGATCGTCACCTTGCGGATCGGCACCGAGAGCACGTCCTGGTACGTCGCATTGACTTGGAGCCGATCGAGGTCGGCGAAGGCTTCGTGACTGTGATCCTCGAGGTGGACGATGAGCTTCAGCAGCTTGCGCGGCCGAACGGCCGTTTCACCGAAGATCGTGCGAATGTTGAGCACGCCGATGCCGCGGACCTCGAGAAAGTCACGCAGCACGGCGGGGCACCGCCCCTCGACCGTGTCGGGCGAGATGCGGAACAACTCGACGATGTCGTCGGCGACGAGGCCGTTGCCGCGCGAGATGAGCTCGAGGGCGAGTTCGCTCTTGCCGATCGCTGACGCGCCGGTGATGAGGACGCCCATCTCGAGGACGTCGAGGAAGACGCCGTGCAGCGTCGTCGACTCGGCGAGGACGCGCGACAGGTACAGGCGGATGACGTCGACCACCTGCGGCGACGGCTGCGGTGACGTGAAGAGCGCCACGTGGCGCTCGTTGCAGCGCTCGAGGAGGTACGGGGGCACCTCTTCGCCGTTGGTGACGAAGACCGCGACGAGCTCGCCCGCGACGAGGCGATCGAGCGCGCGGTGCCGCTCGTCCTCGGTGAGATCCCGCAGGTACGCGCTTTCCACCGCGCCCAGGATCTGGATCCGGAACGGGTGGATCATGTTCATGTGTCCGACCCGGCCGACGACGGGCTTTTGCCCCGCATCCGCGATCAGGACGCGGTTGCCGCCCTGGCGTCCCCCCAGCCAGTGCAGTCCGAGCCGGTCGCGATTGTCGTCGAAGATGCTCTGGACGCTGGCCTGGCGCATGGCGGATTGCACGCGCTTACGGCTCCCACGCCCGGAAGAGCGCGAGGAGATCGGTGGGCGACGTGGCCGTGGCGAGGCGCTCGCGGAACGCGCGCTCGGAGAACATCTGCGCGAGCTCGGACAGCAGTTGCAGGTGGAGGTCGGTGGCCTGCTCCGGAACGAGCAGGACGAAGACCTGCGAGACGGGCTTGCCGTCGGGTGCGTCGAAGGCGACGGGTTCGCGCAGGCGCACGAATGCGCCGCGTGCCTGCTTCAGCCCCTTGATGCGACCGTGCGGAATCGCGATGCCCTGGCCCAGTCCCGTCGATCCCAGTTTCTCGCGGGTGGCAAGGCTCGTGGCGATGCTCGCGGCGTCGAGTCCGCTCGCGGCGAACAGCGCCCCGACGGCCTCGAAAAGGCGCGCCTTCGATGCGACGTCGAGGTCGAGCGCGATGTTGCTCGGATCGAGCAAGTGGGCGATCTGGTTCATCTGGGGAGCGGGAGCTTCCTGGGGAGCCCGGGAAATGAAACGGCGGGCAGGTCGTACCGGACCCCCCGCCGCCTCCTGGCGTGTGCCGAAAATTATACGCCGCTCGTCGTGGTGATGGTGCGGGTCGCCCGCTACTCGGCAGCCGGTGAAGGCTGGACCGCGGTGGCGGAGCGCTCCAGCGTCTCCCGGTCGCAGCGATGATCGGCGAGCTTCTCCTTGTACTTCAGGATCTGGCGGTTGAGCTTGTCGGCGAGGGCATCGATCGCGGCGTACATGTCGGGCTCGATGGCCTGGGCGTGGATGTCCTTGCCGCGCACGTGCACGGTGGCATCGATCTGGTGCCGGAGTTTGTCCACCGACAGCACGACGTTGACGTCGATCACGTGGTCGAAATGACGATTGACGCGGTCCAGCTTGACGATGACGTACTCACGGATCGCCGGGGTGATGTCGAGATGCACGCCGGTGAGGTTGAGATTCATCGTGTCTCCTTTCCTGGATGGTTGCGGTCGATCCCGTCGCAAGGAGCAGGCCAGATGCCCGGTTCTACAGGGCCTTGCGCATGTTGACGGGGGGAATCGATAGCGCTTCGCGGTACTTGGCGATGGTACGTCGCGCCACGAGGATACCCTGCTCGCCCAGGAGATCGGCGATCCGGCTGTCGGTCAGTGGCGCGGTCGTGTCTTCCGCGGCGACGAGCTGCTTGATGAGCGCGCGGATCGCGGTGGCCGACGCGGCGCCGCCGGTATCGGTGGCGACGTGGCTGCCGAAGAAGTACTTGAGCTCGAAGGTGCCGCGCGGCGTCAGCATGTACTTCTGCGTGGTCACCCGGGAGATCGTCGATTCGTGCAGGTCGAGCATGGTGGCGATCTCGCGCAGGACCATCGGACGCATCGCGACCTCGCCGTACTCGAAAAAGCGGCGTTGCCGCTCGACGATCGCCTGCGCGACCCGCAAGATCGTCTCGAAACGCTGCTGCACGTTGCGGATCAGCCACTTCGCCTCCTGCAACTGCGCCGAGAGCTGCTGGTTCGACGCATCGCGGTTGCGGGTGAGGATGTCGGCATAGATCCGGTTCAGGCGCAGTTTTGGCATCGCCGCCTCGTTGAGCGAGGCCTGCCACTGGTTGCGCACCTTGCGTACGACCACGTCCGGGACGACGTAGTTCGCCTCGTCCCGGGAGAATGCCGCGCCCGGGCGCGGATTGAGGCTGCGGATGAGCTCGCGCACGCCCTTCACGCCGGCGTCATCGCAGCGCAGCACACGGCGCAGCTTCGCGAAGTCGCGCGCGGCCAGGAGCGGCAGGTGGCCGTCGACGGTTTGCAGTGCCTCGTCCCGGTACGGCGTCGCCTTCGGCAGCGCGTGCAACTGCAGCGCGAGGCACTCGGCCGGGCTGCGCGCCCCGACACCCGCCGGCTCGAAACTTTGCAGGTACTTCAAGCCGATCGTGAGCTCCTCGGGCTCGATCGCGTCGTCCGCGAAGAGCTCGGCGATCTCGTCCAGCGATGCCGTGAGGTAGCCGTCGTCGTCGAGCGCATCGATGAGCGCCGCGACGATCTGCCGATCGCGCAATGCGAGGTTGAGCAGCGCGAGCTGTTCGAGCAGGTGCTCGCGCAGCGTGCTGGTGGCGGCCTGTTGCGGCGCGAAGTCGTCCTCTTCGTTGCTGGCACCGCTTCCCCAGTCGCCGTCGCCACCGCCCCCGTAGTCGGCGAAATCGGTGACATCGGGTAGGTCGTCGCGGGTCGGCGCCGTGTCGACACCGGCGGGCATGTCGCCGTCCCCATCGCCGTCGTCGTCACGCGCGGGATCGGACGTCGCCCCAGCGGGAAGGATCGACGCCGCAAGCTCCGGTGCGATCGCGTCATCGTCGCCCTCCTCGCGTTCGAGGAGCGGATTCTCCTGCAGGATGCGATCGACTTCGGCGTTGAGTTCGAGCGTGGACAACTGCAGCAGACGGATCGATTGCTGCAACTGCGGAGTGAGCGTGAGGTGCTGCGTGACCTTGAGCTGGAGCGTCTGTTTCATCGCGTCAGAGTAGGCTCGAGCCAGATGTCACAACCGGAAATGCTCCCCGAGGTAGACCTTGCGGACGTCTTCATTATAGACAATGTCCCCGGGTGCACCGGAGGCGAGCACGCGCCCCTCGTTGATGATGTACGCGCGATCGCAGATGCCGAGTGTTTCGCGAACGTTGTGGTCGGTGATGAGCACGCCGATGCCGCGCTCCTTGAGGAAGCCGATGATGCGCTGGATGTCGAGCACGGCGATCGGATCGACGCCGGCGAAAGGCTCGTCGAGCAGGATGAAGCGCGGTCGCGTCGCCAGCGCCCGCGCGATCTCGCAGCGCCGTCGCTCGCCGCCGGACAGCGACACGGCCGGCGCGTCCGCGAGATGCGAGATCGAGAGGTCCTCGAGCAATGCGTCGAGCCGGTTATGCAGCGTGTCGGGGTCGAGATCGGACAGCTCGAGGATCGCGCGCACGTTCTGCGCCACCGTGAGCTTGCGAAAGATCGACGCTTCCTGCGGCAGGTACGACAGGCCGCGGCGCGCCCGCTGGTGGATCGGCAGGTGCGACAGGTTCTCGCCATCGAGCGCGATGCTGCCGCCGTCGGCGGCGACGAGTCCAACGATCATGTAGAAGCAGGTCGTCTTGCCGGCGCCGTTGGGCCCCAGCAGGCCGACGACCTCACCGCTCGCGACGTCGAGCGAGACGTCGTGGACGACGGTGCGCGCCTTGTACCGTTTCTTGAGTTGCGCCGCCTTGAGCTCGCTCATTTGGCAGCCGGCGCGAGTTCCCCCGACGGGCGCAGCTTCAGCGCGGGCGCCTTCGTGTCCGGCGCCTTGCCGGGGAGCCCCTCGCCGCTCTTGGGCTGGAAGACCCCCTGCACGCGCGCCGGTGGCGCATTCGCGGTGGGCGCGGTGACGGGCCGGCCCTCGGCCTTGAACTGTTCGGTGGCCGCGTTGTACGAGATGTAGTTGCTGCGGATCTCGTCGGTACCGCGGCGCAGGATCGCGTTATCGAAGAGCTCGAGCTGATCCTTCGAGCCGTCGTAGACCGCGCGCTGCGCCCAGCCCTCGTCGTAGGCATCGAGGCCGTCGCGCTTCTGGCGAAAGGCGAGCGGGTTGCCATAGGCGGTGGCCGAAAGCGAATTGTCCGGATTCTGCTTGAAGTCGATGCGATTGGCGCGGATGGTGATCGTCCCCTGCGTGATGATCACGTTGCCCTTGAGCACGCCGGTGCCCGACTCGTAGTTGACCTCCGCGCCGTCGGCCGAGAACGTGATCGGCTTCGTCTTGTCGCCCGTTTCGGCGCCGACGCCGCAGGCGAGCGTGAACGCGAGGCAGGTGACTGCGAGGCGCAACGGTGAGGTGACTGCGGTCATCGTGTCGATCGAACGGGGGCGGCGGTCGCGGGGAGGGCGCCCGGTTGCAGCGTGCCGCTGACGCCTGCTTCGAGCTTGAGGGTCTTCGCCTTGTTGTCGAGCGCAAGGCCCGTCGCGCGGATTATTCCACGGGGCTCCTCGATCGTCACGGGCTTGTCGGTGGTCGCCCGCTCGGTGGCCGGGACCACGTACAGGTATTCGGTCGAAAGCGTCACGGGCCCCGCGGTGTCACCGCTGGTGCGTGTCGCGCCCGCTTCCTGCGTGGCGCGCACGTTTCCGGTGAACCAGGCCTCCTTGCGGTCACCCGACAGCGTCCCCTTGGCGGCGGTGATGCGTATCGCGGGCTTGCCCGCCTCGGTTTGTGCGAGGAGTGGTTCGATGACCTCGGTCGTCTGGTCGTCGCCGAAATGGACGGCGCGCTTGCCGGCGATGATCTGCTTCGGAAGCCCGCGCGCGTCGAGTTCGACGGCGCGGAAGTTCTCGACGTACAGGTCGGGGTCGTGCCGCTGCGAGCCGTCGCGCCGCGCCGGCGGCGGCTGCACCTGCGCATCGAGCCAGAAGGTGAGCGCGGCCAGGCCACCCAGCAGCAGCACCGGCGACCATGCGGTGAGCCGATCGAGCAGAGTGCGAGCGCGCGCGTCGTGGCTCATGCCGTCGCCGCCATCAAGCCGAGCGCGCGCGGTCGCTTGCCGCCGCGCGCCCCTGGGCCGTCAGGATGAATTCGGCCAGTTCGCGCACGGCGCCGTGCCCGCCGGTGCGCCGCGTCACGTAATGCGCGTGCTCGCGCACCGCGGTCGGTGCGTGCGGTACGGTGGCGGCGAATCCGCAGGCGCGCATGATCGCGATGTCGGGGATGTCGTCGCCGATGTGTGCGCACGCCGCCGGCGCGATCCCGAGTGTTGCGCACAGCGCGTCGAGCGCGCTGCGCTTGTCGTCGATGTCCTGCAGCACGTGCTCGACGCGAAGTCGCTTCGCGCGCAGCGCGACGCACGGCGCGGCGCTGCCGGTGATCCAGGCGACGACGATCCCCGCGTCGCGCAGCAGGTGCATCGCGTAGCCGTCGAGCGCGTTGAACGCCTTCATCTCGTGGCCGCGGTCGTCGAGGTAGATGGTGCCGTCGGTCAGCACGCCATCGACGTCGCAGCTCAGCAAGCGGATGGCGCGGGCGCGTTCGAGGGCTTCGGGATGCATGCGTGCGAGGGCTGCGGCGTCAGACGATGCGCGCCTTGAACAGGTCGTGCAGATGCAGCGCGCCAACGAGACGGCGATCGGCGTCGACGACGAGGAGCATCGTCACCTTGGGCGCAGTCTCCATCATCCCGATGCAGTCGATCGCGAGCGCGTCGCCGTGCACGGTGCGCGGCGTGCGTGTCATCACGTCGGCAACGCGTACCGTGGCGATATCGCGCACGCGCGCGAGGCAACGACGCAGGTCGCCGTCGGTGAGAATGCCCTCGACCCGCGATTCGCGATCGACGATCGTGGTCATGCCCATGCCTTTGCGACTCATCTCTTCGATTGCCTCCGGCAGGAGCGAGGTCACCGGAACCATCGGCAGCGCGTCGCCGACACGCATCACCTCGGCGACCCGCACGAGGCGCCGGCCGAGCGCCCCTCCCGGATGCGAGCGCATGAAGTCGGCCGCCGAGAAGCCGCGCTGATCGAGCAGCACGAGTGCGAGCGCGTCACCCAGCGCCAGCACGGCGGTCGTGCTCGCGGTGGGCGCGAGGCCGAGCGGACACGCCTCGTTGTCGACGTGAGCGTCGAGGTGGATGTCCGCGGCCTTCGCGAGCGTGCTGCTCGCATTGCCGGTCAGGGCGATCACGGGTGCGCCGGCGCGCTTCACGTGCGGGACGAGCGCCAAGAGCTCGGCGGTCTCGCCAGAATTGGAGAGCATCAGCACGATATCGCTCGCGGTGATCATGCCGAGGTCGCCGTGCAACGCCTCGGTCGCGTGGACGAAGAACGCTGGCGTGCCGGTCGATGCGAGTGTCGCTGCGAGCTTGCCGCCGATGTGCCCCGACTTGCCGATGCCGACGACGACCACGCGGCCGGGGCAGTGCAAGATGAGCTCGACCGCCGCGACGAAGTGCTCGCCCAGTCGTGCGGCAAGCGCGCCGATCGCGCCGGCCTCGACCGAGAGGACGGTGCGAGCGAGCTCCTGCGCACGGGCCGCGTCGACCCGGCACGGCATCGTCGCGATGGGCTCGTCGCTCGCTCGCTCCTTCATGGCGGAAAGTATAACCGTGAGGGCAGGCGCGATCGGCGCGCGGGCCTGCTGACATATCATGCGGGACGAGCGTCCGCCGTCGCTTGCCCGGGTTCGTCATGCCGCACGCGCTGGTCTTCATCGTCGAGTTGCTCGCCGCGGCCGTCGTCGTGGTCGTGCTGTGCCGGCTCGCGCACCTCCCGGCGATCCTGGGCTATCTCGCCGTCGGCATCGCGCTCGGGCCGCATGCGCTGGGCGTCGTGCCGCTCGACGAGACCACGCGCTACCTGGGCGAGATCGGCGTCGTCTTCCTCATGTTCTCGATCGGGCTCGAGTTCAGCCTGCCGCAACTGCACGCGATGCGACGGGCGGTGTTCGGCCTGGGGTTCGCGCAGGTCGTCATCACCACGGTCGGTGCCATGGTGGTCCTCCACTTCCTCGACTACGGGTGGGCGGCAAGTCGGGGCAGGAACTCGCCATCGACCTTGGCATCGCCGCGGTCAAGGCGGCGGCGGCACTCGCGTTGATCCTCTTTCTGGGCCAGGCGCCGATGCGCGCGTGGTTCCACGTCGTGGCACGCCAGCGCTCGCCCGAGCTCTTCGTGCTCAATGTGCTGCTGGTGACGCTAGGGCTGGGCGCGCTCACGGCATCGCTCGGGCTCTCGCTCGCGCTCGGCGCCTTCCTTGCCGGGATGCTCATCGCCGAGACCGAGTACCGCTATCAGGTCGAAGACGACATCAAGCCGTTTCGCGATGTCCTGCTCGGCCTCTTCTTCGTCGTCGTCGGGACGACGCTCGATCCGCGGGTGGTCTTCGCGAGCTTCGGCACCGTGGCGTTGCTCGTCCTCGTTCCGGTGACGGCCAAGGTCGTCCTCGTCGCGGTGCTGGCGCGCGCCTTCGGCGACTCGCTCGCCACGTCGCTGCGGGTGAGCTTCTATCTCGGGCAGGCGGGGGAGCTTGCCCTCGTGATGCTCGCGCTCGCGGTGAGCAGCGGGGTGCTCCCCGATGCGCTGCTGCAGCCGGTGCTGGCGGCGATGATCGTGTCGATGTGCGCGGCGCCGGTCGTGATCCAGCTCGCCGATCCCCTCGTGCGCCGGCTCACGAGCAACGACTGGCTCGCGCGCGCGGCGCTCGTCACGCAGATCGCCGCGCAGACGATGGGACGGCAGGATCACGTCCTCGTTTGCGGATACGGCCGCAGTGGGCAGAACCTCGCGCGCCTGCTCGCGGCCGAGGACATCGGCTACGTCGCGATCGACGCCGACCCGCAACGCGTACGCGAGGCGGCGCCGGATGGCGGCAGCGACGTCATGTACGGCGATGCGAGCCGGCGCGAGGTGCTCTCGAGCGCCGGACTCGCGAAGGCGCGCGCGGTCGTCGTCACCTTCACCAACACCGCCGTCGCGCTCAAGATCCTGCACCACGTGCACCAGATCCGACCGGACCTGCCGGTGATCGTGCGCACCGTCGACGATTCCGAGATCGCCCGGCTCGAGGCGGCCGGTGCCGCCGAGGTGGTGCCGGAGGTGCTCGAAGGCAGCCTCATGCTGGCGTCGCATTCGCTGCTCGTGGTCGGGGTCCCACTGAATCGCGTGCTGCGGCGCATCCGTACCGTTCGCGAGGAGCGTTACGGTCTCTTCCGTGGCTTCTTTCGGGGCGCCACCGACGTGCCCGACGCGGCGGATCATCGCCAGATGCGGCTGCATACCGTGGTCCTGCCGGATCGGGCGGCGGCGATCGGGCGAACGCTTGCCGAGATCGGACTGGACGGCGCCGTGGAAGTGACCGGGGTGCGTCGGCGCGGCGCGCGCTCGCGCCGGCCGGATGCGGACTGGCGCTTCGAGGCGGGCGACGTCGTGGTGCTGCTGGGCTCGCCCGAGGCACTGCTTGCCGCCGAGGAGCGACTCTTGAAGTCACGGGGGGGCGCCTCCGGTCCGCAACCGGCGTGACTGCGGCGGGCCATTACCGGGTCTTGCGCGCCGGCGACTACAATATTGGGCTTTGCCCGACGATCGGCTGCTCCCCTTGTCCGAGACCCTTCCGCGGCCTGCCGCCGCGCCTGCCGACGCACCCCCCCCAGCCATCGAGATGGCAGGCGCGAGCTTTGGCTACGATCCCCGCCGGCCCGTGCTGCGCGGCATCGACATGGTCGTGCCGCGCGGCCGGGTGGTCGCCATCATGGGTGGCTCCGGTTGCGGGAAGACGACGATCCTCCGGCTCGTCGGCGGGCAACTGCGGCCGCAGGAAGGCAGCGTGCGCGTCGATGGGCAGTCGGTGCCCGACCTCGGACGCGACGGACTGTTCGCGCTGCGGCGGCGCATCGGCATGCTCTTCCAGTTCGGTGCGCTCTTCACCGACATGTCGGTGTACGAGAACGTCGCCTTTCCCATCCGCGAGCACACCGACCTCGACGAGTCGCTGATCCGCGATCTCGTGCTCATGAAGCTGCACGCGGTGGGCTTGCGTGGCGCGGCGCAGCTCTACCCCAACGAGTTGTCGGGCGGGATGGCGCGTCGCGTCGCGCTCGCCCGGGCGATCGCGCTCGATCCGACCCTCGTGCTCTACGACGAGCCGTTCGCCGGGCTCGACCCGATCTCGCTCGGCGTCGTCGGCCAGCTCATCCGCCAGTTGAACGATGCGCTGGGCATCACTTCGGTGATCGTGACGCACGACGTGTACGAGTCGCTCAAGATCGTCGACTACCTGTATTTCGTCTCCGCAGGAAGGATCGTCGCGCAAGGCACTCCCGGCGAGGTGCGCCGCTCGACCGACCCGTTCGTGCGCCAGTTCGTCGACGGCGAACCCGATGGGCCGGTGGCGTTCCACTATCCGGCGCGGCCGTACGCCGAAGACTTCGGGATCCGCGTGTCATGACGAGCGTCGCCACGGGCTTGCGTCGCGTCGGTGCGGGCACCTTGCGCGCGATCGCGCGGGTCGGTTTCGCCGCCCGCTTCTTCGTCGCGGTGCTGCTGCAGACCCCGGCGGCGCTGCGCCGCCTCCAGCTCACCGCACGCGAGATCTACTTCGCCGGCGTGCTCTCGCTCGTCGTGATCATGGTGTCGGGGCTCTTCGTTGGCATGGTGCTCGGCCTGCAGGGCTACGACGTCCTCGTGAAGTACGGCGCCGGCGATTCTCTCGGAATCTTCGTCGGCCTGTCGCTCGTGCGGGAACTCGGGCCGGTGGTGGCGGGTCTGCTGTTCGCGAGCCGTGCCGGCAGCGCGATCACCGCGGAGATCGGACTCATGAAGACCACCGAGCAGCTCTCCGCGATGGAAATGATGGCGGTCGACCCGCTCGCGCGCATCGTCGCGCCGCGCTTTTGGGGCGGCGTGATCGCGATGCCGCTTCTTGCGGCCCTGTTCTCCGCGATGGGGGTCTTCGGCGCGTACTTGGTCGGCGTGCGCCTCATCGGCGTCGACGACGGCACGTTCTGGGGCAACATGCAGGCCGCGATCGACTTCTGGCCGGACGTCACCAACGGCATCGTCAAGAGCATCGTCTTCGGGATGGCGGTGAGCCTCATCGCGGTCTTCGAAGGCTACGACGCGCACCCCACCGCGGAGGGCGTCTCCGCCGCCACCACGCGCACGGTCGTCGGTGCATCGCTGGCGATCCTCGCGCTCGATTTCGTGCTCACCGTCTTCATGTTCCGCGGGCTCGGCAACACCTAGGACCTCACATGAAACGCACCACCCTCGACCTTTGGGTCGGTATCTTCGTGACGATGGGCTTTGCCGCGATCGTCTTCCTCGCGCTCAAGGTCGGCAACCTCGCGAGCCTCGAGACGCGGCCGAGCTATCGCATCGAGGCGGAGTTCGACAACATCGGCGGCTTGAAGCTGCGCGCGCCGGTCAAGGCAGCCGGGGTCATCGTCGGTCGGGTGGAATCGATACGCCTCGACCCGAAGACCTACGAGGCGGTCGTCACGCTGCGCATGGACAAGGACTACCAGTTCTCGAAGGACACGATCGCCTCGATCCTCACTTCGGGCCTTCTGGGCGAGGTGTACATCGGGCTCGACGCCGGCGGCGACACCACGATGCTCGCCGACGGCGCGCGCATCGCCAAGACGCAGTCGGCGATCGTCCTGGAGAAACTCATCGGCCAGTTCCTCTTCGACAAGGCGTCGAGCGAGCCGGCGTCCACCTCGGGAGCGTCCAAGTGAGGCAACGCGCCGATCGCGCCGTGCTCGTCGTGCTCCTGGCGGCGACGCTCGTCCTCGGCGGCTGCGCGACCACGTCACAACCTGGCGAGATCGACGATCCGTTCGAACCGTTCAATCGCTCGATGTACGCGATCAACGAGCCGCTCGACAAGTACATCGCGCGCCCCGTGGCCGAGGCGTACGTGCAGATATTCCCGGATTTCGTGCGGCAGGCGGTCACCAACTACGTCAACAACATCGACGACCTCTTCTCCGCGCTCAACGGCTTGCTCCAGGGCAAGCTCGACAAAGCGGGCCACGACATGGGCCGGGTGATGATCAATACCGCGTTCGGTTTCGGCGGACTGATCGACATCGCGTCCAGCGGCGATATCCCTCGTGGCATGGAGGATTTCGGACAGACGTTCGGCTATTGGGGCATCCCGCAGGGCCCGTACCTCTTCGTCCCGCTGTGGGGGCCCACCACCGTGCGCGATGGCACCGGCGAGTTGTTGCGCCTCGTGTGGTCGCCGACCAACGAGATTCCGAATGTCGCCGCGCGCAACGTCGTGTATGGTTTCGCTGCGGTGAACGCGCGGGCCAATGCACTCGACGCCACCGCGCTCATCGAGCAGGCGGCCATCGACCCCTACACCTTCGTGCGCCGATCGTACCTGCAGCGGCGCGAGTATCTCGTGTACGACGGCAAGCCGCCGCCTCCCAAGGACGACGATTAGATGACCCTTCTTTCAACCCTGCGGCAGGGCGCCCTCGCGCTGTGCCTCGCGCTCGGCGCCGCGGTGGCGATGGCGCAGGAGGCGCCCGACGCCCTCGTCAAGAACGTCTCGACGGAGGTGCTCGGCATCATCAAGGCCGACCCCAAGGTGCAGGCGGGCGACCAGGCGCGCATCCGCGAAGTGGTGGAAACGAAGCTCCTGCCCTACTTCGACTTCGAGCGCATCACGGCGCTGGCCATGGGGCGCAACTGGCGCAAGGCCACGCCCGAGCAGCAAAAGCAACTCGTCGAACAGTTTCGCGCGCTGCTCGTGCGCACGTACTCGGGTGCCCTCGCGCAATATCGCAACCAGACGATGGAGTACAAGCCGCTGCGCGCGGACCCCGGGGCCACCGACGTGACGGTGCGAACCGAGGTCGTGCGCCCAGGCCAGGCGCCGGTACCGATCGATTACTCGCTGGCGAAGGTGAACAACAGTTGGAAGGCCTACGACGTGATCGTCGGCGGCGTGTCGCTCGTGACCAATTACCGCGACGAATTCAACGAGCAGATCCGCGCCGGCGGCGTGGACGCGCTCATCAAGTCGCTCGCCGCGAAGAATCAGGGCGGCAAGTGATGGCGGTGCGCTCGCGCGAGGCTCGGGTCGTTGCGGGTGCGTTCGCCGTCGCCGGCGACGACTGGCGCTTCACGGGTGATCTTCGCTTCGACGACGCGATGCCGGTGCTTGCCGCCGTCGCGGCACTGCCGCTGCCGGCGTCGGGCGTGGTCGACATGAGCGGGCTCGTGCACGGCGATTCGTCGGCGCTGGCCGTGCTCGTGGCGCTGCGGCGGCGTGCGCAAGCCGAAGGACACCGAGCGTTGTCGTTCCCCGGGATCTCGCCCGCCATGCTCGCTCTCGCCCGCGTGTACGGGGTCGAGAGCGTGCTCGTCGCCTGACGGCGGACGCGGCGCCGGCCGCCTGCACGTCCATGGTTCCCGCCGTCGAGGTCGTCGATGTCGCACGCACGTTCGGGAGCGTCGAGGCGCTCGCGGGCGTCGACCTGCGCGTGGAGCAGGGCGAATTCTTTGGCCTCCTCGGCCCCAACGGCGCCGGCAAGACGACGCTCATCTCGATCATCGCCGGGCTCACGCGCGCGACCCGCGGCTCGGTGCGTGTCCTCGGCCACGACGTCGTCACCGATTTCCGCGCCGCGCGCCGCAGCCTCGGCGTGGTGCCGCAGGAACTCGTGTTCGATCCCTTCTTCACCGTGCGCGAGACGCTCGAGTTCCAGGCAGGCTATTTCGGGCTCACCCGCCCCACGGCGTGGATCGACGAGCTTCTCCATCATCTCGATCTCACGTCGAAGGCAAACGCCAACATGCGCGCGCTGTCCGGCGGCATGAAACGGCGCGTGCTCGTGGGGCAGGCGCTGGTACACAAGCCGCCGGTCATCGTCCTCGACGAGCCCACTGCCGGGGTGGACGTCGAGCTGCGGCAAAGCCTGTGGCAGTTCATCCGCAAGCTCAATCGCGACGGGCACACGATCATCCTCACCACGCACTACCTCGAGGAGGCCGAGACACTGTGCCACCGCATCGCGATGCTGAAGGCAGGGCGCGTGGTGCGGCTCGATTCCACCGCAAACCTCCTCGCGCGCGTTGGCGGTCTCGCCTGCCGCGTCGTTGCCGCGCGCTTGCCGTCGGCGTGGCAGGCCCGCGGCCAGCGCGACGAGCACGGCGCGTATCGCGTGGGGCTCGAGTCCTACGCCGAGGTCGAGACGTTGTTGGCGGCGATGCGCGAGGAAGGCATCGCCGTGCGCGAACTCGCGCTGGAAGCCGCCGATCTGGAGCAGGTCTTCCTCGAGCTCACCGGCAGCCGGAGGAGTGCGACGTGAGCCGCGGCCCGACGGGAGCGGTGGCGCCATGAACACGTCGGCGATCGACGGGACCGATTCAGGCAAGGTGAGCTCGCCGGTACCCACGCGGCCCGGCTGGCTCACGCTGTTCCGCAAGGAGATCCTGCGCTTCTGGAAGGTGGCGTTCCAGACCATCGCCGCGCCGATCCTCACGTCGCTGCTGTACCTGCTCATCTTCTCGCACGTGCTGGAGGGTCGCGTCGCGGTATTCGGCGGGCGCGTGAGCTACACGGCCTTCCTCATCCCCGGGCTCGTGATGATGTCCGTATTGCAGAATGCCTTCGCCAACGCGTCGTCGTCGCTCATCCAGTCGAAGATCACCGGCAATCTCATCTTCGTGCTCCTGCCACCGCTGTCCGCGCTCGACCTCTTCGCCGCGTACGTGCTGGCGGCGATCGTGCGTGGCATCGCGGTCGGCTGCGGCGTCTACGTCGTCACGCTCTTCTTCGACCCTGCGCTGTTGGCGGTGCCGCATCCGTTGTGGGTGTTGGGCTTCGCGTTCCTGGGCAGCGCGATCCTCGCAACCCTCGGGCTCGTCGCGGGCATCTGGGCGGACAAGTTCGACGAGCTCGCGGCCTTCCAGAACTTCATCATCCTGCCGCTCACCTTCCTTTCGGGTGTGTTCTACTCGATCCATTCGCTGCCGCCGTTCTGGCAGGCGCTGTCGCACGCCAATCCGTTCTTCTATATGATCGATGGCTTCCGCTACGGATTCTTCGGCGTCTCCGACGTGGCTCCGGCGCTGAGCCTCGCCGTCGTGGCGATCGCGGCGCTCGCCTGCGCCAGCGTGGCGATCGCGCTCCTCCATCGCGGCTTCAAGCTGCGCAACTAGTCCATACCCGCCTTACTGCCATGGTCACTCCCGAATCCATCGGTGCCTCGATCGAGCAGGGCCTCGCCTGCACGCACGTCGAGGTGCGCGGCGACGGCGCCCACTTCGAGGCGATCATCGTGTCCGCCGCTTTCGCCGGCCTCTCGCCGGTCAAGCGGCACCAGCTCGTGTACGCCGCGCTCGGCGATCGCATGCGCGCCGAGATCCACGCGCTGTCGATGCAGACACTGACGCCGGAGCAGTGGTCCGCGCGCGGCCGTGGATAAGCTGCGCATCGAGGGCGGCACGCCGCTCAACGGCGAGGTGCACGTCTCCGGCGCCAAGAACGCCGCGCTGCCGCTGCTGTGCGCGGGGCTCCTCACCGCCGAGCCGCTCACGCTCACCAACGTTCCGCAGTTGAACGACGTGCGCACGATGCGCACGCTGCTCGCGCAGATGGGGGTGGCGATCGAGGCGGGCGACGGGCGCGTCACGCTCGACGCGGCGCGCGTCGACTGGCCGCTTGCGCCCTACGAGCTCGTGAAGACGATGCGGGCCTCGATCCTGGCACTGGGACCCCTGCTCGCCCGCTGCGGCGAGGCGCGGGTCTCGTTGCCGGGAGGCTGCGCCATCGGCTTGCGCCCCGTCGACCAGCACGTCAAGGGACTCGCCGCGATGGGCGCCGAGATCGACCTCGAGCATGGTTACATCAGCGCCAAGGGCCGCTTGCGAGGTGCCAAGTTCGTCTTCGACATGGTCACCGTCACCGGTACCGAGAATCTCCTGATGGCGGCCAGCCTCGCCGATGGCACGACGGTGCTGGAGAACGCGGCGCGCGAGCCCGAAGTCGTCGATCTTGCGCGCTGCCTCACCGCGATGGGGGCACGGATCACGGGAGCGGGCACCGATCGCATCGTGGTCGAGGGTGTACCCGAGCTGCACGCCGCGACGCACGCGATCATGCCCGATCGGATCGAGACCGGCACGTACCTCGTGGCCGCCGCGGCCAGCGGTGGTCGGGTCGCCGTGCGTGGTGGCGACGCCGATTCGCTCGACAGCGTGTTGACGAAGCTCGTCGAAGCCGGTGCGACGATCACGATCGACGGCGAGGTCATCGTCGTCGAGCGCAGCGGAGCGCTGCGCGCGGTGAGCGTGCGCACGGCGCCGCATCCGGGCTTTCCGACCGACATGCAGGCGCAGTTCATGGCGCTCGCCGCGCGCGCCGAGGGCACCGCGGTCATCACCGAGACGATCTTCGAGAACCGCATGATGCATGTGCAGGAGCTCGTGCGGCTCGGCGCCGACATCGAGGTCGAGGGCGGCACCGCGCTCGTCAAGGGTGTGGCCAAGCTCACCGGAGCGCACGTGATGGCGACCGATCTGCGCGCCTCGGCGTGTCTCGTCATCGCCGGTCTCGTTGCGGAAGGCGAGACGGTGATCGATCGCATCTACCACCTCGACCGCGGCTACGAGCGCATCGAGGCCAAGCTCTCCGGCCTGTCCGCGCGCATCGCGCGCGTGCGCTGACGCCGCGCGAACGCGCCGTGACACGCCACACGCGGACATCGCCGCCCAGTCCGATGACGACGCTCAAGGACGAACTTGCTGCCGCTCCGCTGGGGCACGCGACGACGTACCCGGACACCTACGACGCCGCGCTCCTGTTTGCGTTGCCTCGTGCACCGCAGCGCGCGGAGCTTGGCGTCGGCACGGACCTGCCGTTCACGGGTGCGGACGTGTGGACCGCGTACGAGCACACCTGGCTCGATCTCGCGGGGAAGCCGGCCGTGGCGATGCTGTCGTTTACGGTGCCGGCGACGTCACCTGCCATCGTCGAGTCGAAGTCGATGAAGCTCTACCTCGGCTCGTTCGCACAGTCGCGCTTCGCCGACGGTGGCGACGTCGTGGCGCGCGTCGAGCGTGACCTGTCCGCCGCGACGCAGACGCCCGTCGCAGTCACGCTCACGCCGCAGCGCGCCTTTCGCACGCAGCGCCTCGCCGAGCTTGCCGGCGAGAGCATCGACCGCATCGAGGTCGGCATCGACCGCTACGAGGTCGAGCCCGCATTCCTGCGCACCGGCCACGACGAGGTGCGGGAGACGCTCCGGACCGATCTCTTCCGCTCGGTGTGCCCGGTGACGGGGCAGCCCGACTACGCGTCGCTCGCGATCGCCTACGCCGGGCCGCGTATCGACCGTGCCGGTCTCCTGCGCTACGTCATCTCGTATCGCCTGCACGCGGGATTCCATGAGCACTGCGTCGAGCGCATGTTCACCGACCTCATCGCGCGCTGCGGATGCCGTGAGCTCTCGATCGAGGCCCGCTTCACGCGCCGCGGTGGCCTCGACATCAATCCGTTTCGCACGAACGCTGACGTCGCAACGCCGGACAACGTGCGCACGCCGCGCCAGTAGTCGCGGCGGACCCGGGCATGCTCGCGCTGCGCGGCGCCGCACTCAGCTTCACCGGCGATCCGTTCGACGCCGGCATAGAGGCGACGCGCGAGCACATCGCCGATGCCGTCGTCGCGATGGACGGCGGACGCATCGTCGCGTTCGGCGCCGCCGCGATGGTGCTGCCGACGCTTCCGCCCGGAACACCGGTGGCCCGCTACGACGACGCGCTCATCAGCGCGGGGTTCGTCGACACGCACGTGCACTATCCGCAGCTTCCGATCATCGGCGCCGGCGGCAAGGCGCTGCTCGACTGGCTCGCGGACCACGTCTTTGCGGAGGAGGCGCGCTACGCCGACTTCGACCACGCCCGCAAGGTTGCGCAGGTCTACCTGCGGGAGAGTTTGCGCAACGGCATCACCACGGCGTCGGTTTTCTGCACGGTGCATCCGGCGTCGGTCGACGCGCTCTTCACCGAGGCCGCGAAGCTCGACCTGCGCCTTGTCGCCGGCAAGGTGCTCATGGATTGCAACGCGCCGCCGGCCGTGCTCGACACCGCGCAGCGCGGTTACGACGAATCGAAGGCGCTCATCGAGCGCTGGCACGGTCGGGGCCGGCTACGCTATGCCGTCACGCCGCGCTTCGCCGTCACCTCGACGCCGGCGCAACTCGACGCGGCGGGCACGCTCGTGCGCGAGCACGACGACGTGCACGTGCAGTCGCACGTGTCGGAGAACGCCGCCGAGGTCGCCCTTGTCACGGCGCTGCATCCGAAGGCCGCCTCGTATCTCGACGTCTACGCCCGCCACGGCCTCGTCGGATCGCGCTCGA
>WBZO01002223.1_pt1 | contig 26023 bp, 27 predicted proteins | sample 5204261 | NCBI WGS metagenome assembly WBZO01 (sample SAMN12412400, study PRJNA552823) | activated sludge metagenome | isolation source: activated sludge from anammox sidestream of wastewater treatment plant... | place: USA: North Carolina | collected 2017-09
TGGCCGGGAGGTCGGCGATGGAGATGATCTCCAGCCCCGGCCCCACACCCAGGAACTTGAGGGCCTCGCGGACGATGGGATGCTCGATCTGGTCGACGCTTTCGGCGATCTCCGTCTTGGAGTAGCTCACCCGGGTGTTGTCTTCGAAGCGGCGGTTCACCAGGATATGGATGTACTTGTCGATGGCGGCGCTCACGAGAAAGCCGCCGTGGCGGCTGTAGTAAGAGGGCAGGTCGGTGCCACCACCGCCCAAGGGGATCCGCAGAGGGGTCTTGGTGATGATCAAGCCACTACTCCCGCGGCCACCAACGAACGGAACTCCTCCAGACCGCCGGGCGAGCCGATCTCGTAGAACCTCTCGCGTGTCTCGTAGGACGCCAGTTGCCCCTGCGCTATGAGGTCCTGGTACCACTCCTCCTGCGAATAGGGCGTCCCCTCCGGTATGAGGGACAGCGCATCCCTGCGCAGCACAGAGACGCCATAGTTGATATACTTCATCTCCGGATGCCGCACCTCCTTGTCGTAAACCCTGACCAGACCACCTTCCACGATCACGTTGCTGCGGTCATACCGGTCATCATTCCGGTATACGACCATGAGTCCCAGCTTCCGGCGCAGCCGAAAATGAGCGAGCGCATCCGCGTAGTCCAGCGGCATATACGAATCGCCGTAAGCCAGGAAGAATTCGTCCGCAAGCAGTCCCTCGGCCTTACGCACCGCCCCCGCAGTGCCGAGCAAAGGCTCTCCGTCATGGCTGTACTGGACCCGGAGGCCGAGGCGAGAGCCATCTCCCAAGCGCTCCTCTATCTGCTCGGCGTATCGCCCCAGGCACAGGACGATATCGTGGAACCCGTGACTCTTGAACAACCGCAGCTGGCGCTCTATGAAGGGTTTGCCATCAACCGCAACCATCGACTTTGGGATGTCACCGACAAAGGGCGTCAGTCTTGTCCCCAGTCCGCCGGCCAGGATAACCATTTGCATAGCTAACGCCTGGCCTCTGTCGCAAAGCGCACGACGATCTCGCGGTCCTGGCGCAAGTCGGTAAGGACGCGGCCCGTCCGGTCTCCGAGCTCTTTGCCGTCCAGGCTAACGGAGCGTATCTCGCCCCCATCTCTGAGTGACACAGAGACGGCAAGTGGGACAGCGGCTGTACCGGGCTGCTTCTGCACAACAAGCCGGTACACCTTTTCGTCGCCTTTGCCGCTGGCCGCGCCATCCAGGCGATAGGTGAAGGAGATAGCCTTTCTGGTGTCTAGCGGAAGCAGGAGATAGCGGGAGAAGACCGATTTTCCCCCTTCCTCCTCCACGCTTTCCGGTCCTACCGGAACACCATCTTCCGCGACCTCCTCCAGCGTCGCGCATTCCGCGGCTAGCACCCGGAGATAGTTGCCATAGACGGTAAGCGAGCCCTTGCCGGTAGTGAGGTCCACCAGCCGGCGGTCCTTTCCCTTGGCCCACGCGGAGTAAGGGTTCGCATAGATGATTGTGACCTTGTTTTCGGCGTTTCCGCGGTTGTCCAGCTTCACCTGCAGGTCTATAGAGCTCTGTACGACGAGGTTCAGTTTGGTGCTCCGCATACTGGAATCTATGACGGCCAGGTAGTCTCCGTCGTCGCGCCTGAGGCTTCCATCCCATCCGAATTCCTCGATCTCTCGCTGCGTAGAGGGGTCGGTGTGATAGAGGAGGAGGTTCTTCTCCCGTCCGAGGGCGCGGAACGCTGTGATGAGGCTCTGCCACTGCGAAGGGGGCGCACTCAGGCTCTTGTCGATGATCTCTGCAGCCAGATGGCCTACGAAGTCGTAGCGGTGGCTCTCCCAGGGCTTCAGCCTTTCAGGATGAGTCATGATGAGCGTCTTCTCCGTGACGTCGCCGCTGCTGACGGTCTCGCCGTACTCCGGCACGGTCACCGGCCCCGTCACCTCCAGCAGTTTTTCTAAGGTATGAAAGTTGATGGCAATCACCCCGTCTATGCGCTCGCGGCCTCCGTTCGCGTGGTAGATATCGATGGAGTTCCTCGCCGTCGTGGGGAAGTCGGTCCACCAGCTACCTTCAGCCAGACCCATCGGCCAGTCGCCCAGCAAATGGTCCTGTAGGGCCCGCGGCGGCTCGATGAAGGCTTCCGGTGGCGGAGGCCAGGCCGTCTGGAGGCTGGCGACGTTGTGGAACTCTACCCTGTTGAGGACGCCTTGATCGAAGGTCATAAGGCCGTAGACGAGCACGAAGCCGCCGGCCCCCAGCATCTCGGTATTATCCAGACCCAGGACGAGGTACGTCTGCGGCTCGTCATACCCAAGGACGAGGGGTAATGCGCGCTCGGCGCGTCTGAACTGGTCGACTTGCTCGCCGGCTTCCGTCACGGCGCGATCTATTGCGTCCCGGGCGGATGCCAGCGGCGGCAGGAGACCCTCATCGAGAACGTCACTCCTTCGAGCCTCCGCCTGCCCCATACGCCGCTCTACCAGAGCCACGTGGGGAGCGACGGCTTCGAGGACAGGGATGACCTTCTCCGGCAGGGTTCCATCAGCCGAATCGCGCGAGGCCTGGAAGGTGGCAACAGCGCGGGCAAGCTCTCCGCCCATCACCGCAGCGTCGAGCCCCATGTCCAGCAGAGCGCGAGTCGAGCGGACCTGACCGCTGAACCAGGGGACTTTCGCCAGAAGCGCGAGCGCCGGATCGCTTTCGATTGTCCGCCGCGCCCGGGCCAGCTTCGCCTCGGCGCCGGCGAGATCGGACTGGACGGAAGCGATCTCATCGGAGGAAGCCTCGATACCCTGCTGGAGCATCAGATCTTGGGCCTCCGTCATCAGTGCCCTTGCGCTCATAAGGTCTTCATACACCTGGTAGTAACGGAATCCTTCGATCGCGCCGGCGACCAATAGCAGGAGGAGTAATACCAGTCCTACCCTCAACTTCGACCGGCGAAACTATATAAGACCTAGCGCTCAAATGTTCTACTCATTACTGGAAAACTCTCCCCTCGCTCGAGGATTTCATTCCGGCCGAACCCCTAGCTCAGCCGGGCGCGGCGGAAGCGCACCTTCAGAAGCGCATAGCCCGCGAGTAGCAGGACACCTGCGCCAGGGACTAGCAGAAGCCAGTGGCCGGCGCTTCCGCCACTCGCTCCTGTCGAGGCGCCGCCCAGACCGGGTATTTCGGCAGGGGTCGGGCTGGCCTCGGTCGCCGCTATCGCATTCACCGCTACCTGCGAGACCACCGTTCCCGCGGTGACCCTAACAATGATGGCGCCGGGAGCGCTGCCGACGGACAGTACGGCGGTGGCGCGACCCTGCGAATCCGTAAGGGCGGACTCCGGACTTATCGACGCATCGGTACCGGGCTGGGAAGCGATGGCGAAAGCGCAGGTCGCTCCTTCGATCGGCCCGCCCTGGGCATCGACGACGTTGCAGATGAGCGTCGCCGTCGCGCCCACGACTGGGCGCGAGTTGTCGATGCTGGCTGTGATAGCTGATGGAGCGATTGGTGGATAAGCAGGCTGCGCCATCGTCACCAGGGGACTTATTGCACCCGCGGCGAATACCATCGCCGGCAAAAGGGCAAGCAAAGACCTTATAAGGGCTCTTCGCCCGGATTTGCGCATTCTGTCCGACCTTCCTTTTCGTCGCCTCATCAGGGGCGGCGGTAAAAGGCTATTACGGCCGGTGCACCGGCTCGCTCTACAGCACTTCTGTTATCTTGCTCACCACAATCGCGGCGAACACGACAAGTAGCGGAACGACGGCGATGTCGAGCGTGCGGGCGAATACCTGCAGCCTGGGGTGATTGGTTGCGCCGGCAAGCTCTTTGGACGCCAGCGCCGATATCAGGACTAGTGTAGCGATCCCCCCGAGGCTTGCGGCCAGTCCCGTGGTGGTAGTGACGCTGGAAACCGTCGTTGTCACACTTGAAATCATTCTTATAATTCCTACCCCAGCATTTCTCGTGTACCTACTTTATATTTCCAAACCCACGAACAGGCAAGCGGTTTAACCTCTTAGAAGGAGAAAGAACGCGTGAAGAAAGCGTAAAGAACTCCTGACATCGCCGCTATTACTACAGGGAGACGAGGCCGACCGACAGGGGCAAATTCTGGGCCAAGCGCTCATCGGCCTGCACCCCGTCCGCCGCTTGTTGGGACGTCGCGGCCACAATTTTCGCTGGGAATTGTCCCACTTCCGGCCCGCTACCGCCAGGCGACCCCACCAGGAGCAGGGGTACCAGGATGAACAGCGTGACGTTTGTGGCGGAGTGGGAAAGCGTAACCCCCACAATGCTTTTCGTCTTGAATACGACCCATCCGAAGAAGAGCCCCACGGCGAAGACGAAGAGGACATCCAGCCCCGAGCGATACCCGAGGTGCAGGACAGCGAATACGGCCGCCAGGTAGGGGATTGCCATCCTGCCCATAGTCTGCGACAGGCTCGACTGTATGACACCGCGAAATGCGAATTCCTCGGCGAAGCCGGTCGCCACCGTCAACACCAGGACCGGTACCCAGACTGACGCCAGGGAGAGCTCCGGGATGAGCGGTTGCGGCTCGAGGATCAGGTATTCGATGATCCCGAAGGCGAAGCCCGCTAGGAACACGGCCAATTGCGCGGGCCACATTTTCATGACCAGGCCCACATCCATGCGTGATAGGCGCAGAGCCCTTGCGGTGGCGGAGGCAGCGGCCAGCATTGGGATACCGGCGACGAGGAAAGACTCCGTCCTCGTCAGCCGCTCCAGGGGCAGCGACACGCTTGTGATGCGCACTAGCGGTGCGATGGCCAGGGCAAGAAGCGATCTTCTAAGCGTCTCGTCGCCGGTCGAGGCCGCGTTGGCCAGGAGGGCCACTAGAAGGGTAATGTGGGCGATCATGCCTAACCGGATGTCGGCATAGACGGTGAGCGCCTCGGCCAGGGCGAGGAACACGAGATACAGCAACGCCAGGCGCAAGTAGCGCCGCGAGCGGGCGGCTCTTACTTGAGCTTCACTGCCGCTTGTCTTCCCCTCCAGAGCTAGAGACATCGTCAGTTCCATCGTGTCACTCAAGGAGTAGAGACGCCGAAAAGCGCTTCAGCGTTAAGCCTCGTCGTCAAATCGCCCGGCTGCGCCTCTATCAGGCTCCTCATCACATTACGGGAGACAATAAGGGGTCTTGCCAGCGGTAAGGGTTGCCGCCACCACGCATGCAGAGTAAGGGGCTTAGGCGCCTCCAATTTGACACAGGGGCCTAACAACCCCCACTGCCGGCTGGCATTGTTCCAAGGAGGCGAAAATGACAGCTCTTTCTTGTTGCCAGCCCCCGATTGCCGCCCCACGATGGCGACTATAGCGCCGGTGTCAGGACGATAGTCTCGGTGGTGGCGGGCAAGCTGTCCTTGCTGGCCTCGACCTCGCTTCCACCCAGAGAACGCACCTGCTGGCGCAGGGCCACGAAGTCTTCGACGCCGGCCACAGGGAACTCCCTGCAGCGATCGTTCTGGAAGTGCATAGGGATGCAGATTTTCGGCCTGAGCCTCTCAGCGACGCTGTTGGCGACGGCAGCGTCTATCGTGAAGTTACCGCCGACGGGTATCAGGAGTACGTCGATTGGGCCGATCTCCGCTACCATTTTGTCGTTCAGGTCGTGGCCCAGGTCTCCAGCATGGCAAACCGTCACGCCATCGAGGGCGAAGGTGAAGATGGTGTTGGGTCCGCGCTCTCTACCCCCCGAGGTATCGTGGTCGGTGGCGACGCCCTTGAACTGCACGCCTCTGACTTCCCGCACGCCGCTACCCCTCACGATCTCAGGGCTGCCCCTGACCGCCTCGGCGTTGTTGTGATCTGTATGATCATGACTGATTGTTACAATGTCGGCTTCGACGGAAGGAGAGGAGTATCCCAGGCCGTAGGCTCCGGGCACATAGGGATCGGTTACTACGCGTAGACCGCTATCGGACGTAAGCAGGAAGCAAGCGTGGCCAAGCCATTTAACCTTCATTTGCGGGCATCCCCCTTTCTCCGGCTCCGAAAAATCATACCATACGCCCCGGCGCTTGGGATTTCGCCGCGGGCTACTGGCCGGGAGAATCCGAAATGGAGGGCCTGAAGGACCGAGACCTGGCGATCAGGAGGGTGCTGAAAGTCGATGATGGCCTCCTTCGACATCGCTCAGGACATGCTTATCGAACCATGAAGCATGAGCGATTGTTTTTCAGCACCCTTTCAGGCCTGGACGATGCGGACCGCCTTAAGCGCCTCGACGCTCTCCCGAGGTAATTCCAGGCCGCGCCGCCGGCTCACCTCGTACATGCTGCGCAGGGACGCTTGCAGGCCCGGCGCTGGGGGCGCGCCTTCGCTCAAGTGGCCGGCAACTTCCGGCAAGTTGTTGTAGGCCAGGTCGAGAGACCAGAAGAAAGACAGCAGCCAGGCGATCTCCCGCTCATTTTGCGGGTGAGGGATCCTCTCGATCTCAAAGAGATCATTCGTCACCTTCGTATAGCGGAGAATTCCCGCCTTATCATTGCCGTCGCGCCCGTAGTACCGCCGCCGCTGCAACTCGACGACCCGCCGATCGTAGTCTCCCGTCCCGTAGATTGACCGCGGAAGCCACTCGCCTCGGAGGTCCGTTATTTGGCGGCCCTGACCATCGACGATAGCAACGGCGACATCGCGCCCCAGCGAAACATCGTGCTCGAACTGCACAGCGCCTCTGAGAAGCGCCTCCTGAAGTGTCAGGGTGAGCTCGCGCGGGATCTTCTTGTACCGGGGGCCGCTCGCCGACTCGTCTGTCTCCGCTCCGATGCCGCCGGTGTTGAACACGTAGTATTCCTGGCGCTGGCCTCCCTTCTCCATCTCCTGCAAGACCCGATAGAGTAGATTCGCGTTGTCATCCTCCAGCCCGATAATGAAGGGATCGGAGAAGTACTCGACATAGGGCCGTCCTATGGTCCCGGTCGCCGCTCCCATCTGCACGGCCTCTCCAAACATGAGGACCCGCACGTAAGCCTTCAGGTCGAGGCGTCGCAGGGGAGGCGCCACGGTGTTCAGGCGCATCACAGCCTGCCAGAACACCCTGTCGATGTCTCCCATGGGCACGTGCACGCAATCGCTCAGCCGCCCGCTCGTTATCGTTTCCAGCACCTGGCGCGCGCGCTTCCGTTCGATAAGGCGCGCGCGGGAAAGGACCATGCGCATGTTCCGGGTAGGGTTCTGGAGAAAGTCCGGCGCAAGAGTGTGCGGGTCCACTACCACGTTCTCGAGGGTCTCCTGAGGGTTAGGCGCGTCTCTGGCGCCGCGGAGGACCTCGTAAGTGATGGGGTCAGACTCGGGCGTCAGTCCCGACGGCACGGCGTAGAAGTTGTTCTCCGTGCCATCGATACCGTAGGAAACGGTGATGGGCTGGCCGGCGGGCGCGGCCTCGAAGGGCGGCGACACCGGCTGCAGGAGCACGATATCGTCGTTCATAGGGTATACGCCCTCGCCGTCCTCCTGGGCAAGGCCCAGTTTCTTGGAAAGCCAGCTGCCTTCAAGCTCGATCATAATGGTGAGGGTGCTCTTGCCATGCAATGAGGGGCCTGTCGTGACTACGGCTGTATTGGCCATTTTCCCGCCGATTGTCCTGGCCCTCGCGACGCTCAGGGCAGCCTGCAGGGCCATGCCTTCGTTCCGCTTAGCGAGGAACATGGCCACGGACAGCGGTCCCATCTTGTGCTCACCTACGTAGTCGATGCCCAGATGGAACGAAAGCCCCACGCTGGGCGCCTTGAACACCAACTGCTCGAGACCGGCCTCCTCCAGACGCTTGCGGAGTCCCGCGGGCACTCCCAATTCCTCAAACCCGCTGGGAAGGGACACCTCAATAATTTCCGGCGCCGTGGCAAGCTCCTCGGGCGGGAGGTCGAAGGTAAGCTGCCGCCACATATAGGGGATCTGGAGATATCGCGCGCCGAACAAGAGCTGGCGGGCATGAAAGGAACGGTCCGGAGCGTCGCAGATCCGGCGATCGGTCTGAACAATCATGTCGCCTCTCGCGAAGCGCTTCTCCATGTATGAGGTAACGTAAGGGAATATCTCAGCGAAAAGCTCCTGATTGGCCTCACTAAACGCAACGCCGTCGCGATTGGCGGGGAACCCATCGATGAAGTACTGGGTGAGGTCCGGACGTCTCCGGACCCCAAGCTGACTGAAGAAGGCCAGGCCTCCGCTATCAAGTCTGAAGACGGCGTCAGGCCCCGCTCGGCTGGAAGGTATGCCCTCGCGCTCGGCCTCGGCCGCGGCTTTACTTATCTGCTCGTACTCCTCGAGCGCGCGCTGCTGCCGCTCCGGAGGCATGTCCTGAAATACTGGCATGCGGGCTAGCAGCCATTTGTCTCCCGGATTGAAGAACTCGCTATCAGGCCGTTGTCCGCGCCTGGCTACGGCGACCAGCGCGTTGAGTGCTGTCCGGAAACCCTGATTGACCGGTGGGCCAGCCAGAGGTGAACGCCCGCCTTCGGGCTTGCCGACACCCACGCTATCCTGCCTGCTCATAGGAGAACGGAAGCAGCTTTATAGTTGGACGGGCAGCGTGTATACACCTCACTGAATCCTATTATAAGTGATAGGAGGCGCGGGAATTCGCTGTCGACGGGCCCAAAATGTTGACAGGCCGTGCAGTGGGCGTACTCTTAAATTTGTAGAGATCCTCTCGTCCTTCCAAAAAAGGGGTGGTAGTTATCCAGTCCAGACTTGCCCCCATCGTTCCGTCAACGGCTTTAGTTTCAAGTTCCTGGAGGTCATGAAGATGCTGTTCCAGATCACGCACAGGCACACGAATGAAACATGTCCGGCTCAGGGGCCAGAGCAAATGAAGCGTCTCGGCGAGTGGTGGGAAAAGCTCAGGAACCAGCCGGGGGTAAGGGTTTTGGCTGGGTATGTATCGGTGATGGACCATACCTTCCATATCACCGTGGAGGCCGACGATTATCCTGCGCTGGCAAAGGCGCTGGGCCCGCTGAACACACTCGGAGAGGGCCAGACCACCCCCGTTCTTACGCTTGACCAGGCCTTTCCCATGGCCGAATCAGGGGCCTTCCGCATGAGTTAGCCCCACTGCCTCAAGCCTTACACCCTCGTAAACTCAGCCACTCCGTCCTCGGAGATGGAGTAAATTACGAAGGGCGCGATCTTTACCCCATCCATGCCAGGGGATCCCGAGGGCATGCCCGGCAAGGCAATCCCCTTTATCGCTGGTCTCTCTCGCAGGAGCTTCCGGATAACCTCTACCGGCACGTGCCCTTCCACATAGTAATCGCCAATCTTCATCGTGTGGCAACTTCGCAGGTTCTGGGGAATTCCCAGGCTATCCTTCACCCGGCCGGAGTCTTCCGTCTTGACCCACTTCACGTCGAAGTTTTCACCCTGCAGGTATTCCACGTACCCGCCGCAGCATCCTCAGGTGGGAGAACTGTAGACGGTGACCGCGTTGGCTGCCGGCTCCTCGCTTCCTGACGCCGGCGCTTCTGCCCCGCCTCCGCAGGCGACGGCTAGAAGCGCGAGTACCACCAGCGCCGCCCCTCCCGCCAGTAGACGGCTCGCAGCCCTTCGAGGGAGCGCCAACCCTGGCGTCCGCTTCCACAACCCTTCGATATCCATAGTGAGTCCTCTCTTCGACGCACCCCCGATTCTATGACGCCGATACGCTTGGCTCCACGGTCTCACATTTTTCGGAACGGTTCATGGGTCCACAGTCGCATTCCGGGTAGGCAATAACGCGTATGTCATGGGGACGGTTACGACACGTACTCTCCCCTCCATCCAACCTCCCGAATCGTTGACCGCCTGAAGGGGTCGAGCGTATGCTGGTCTTGAAGGGCTAAGCGGGAGCTCGGGGTCGCGGCAATCGCCGGGGGGGCCGGGCTGAGAGGCCCCGAAGCGTCGGGGCGACCGCCGGAACCTGATCTGGGTAATGCCAGCGCAGGGAGGAGAGCGAGAGCCGCCACCGCTGGTGTGAACCAGCGGTTTTCTTGTTTCTAGAAAGGGGCGTGTCAATGAGCCGCAACGGGAGCGGGCCCGTCACGCAGATCGAATGGGCCAGGAAAGGTGTGATTACTAAGGCTGTGCAGCGCGTCGCCGAAAGGGAAGATCTCGCGCCGGAGGTGGTGCGGGACGAGGTTGCGCGAGGGCGCATGGTTATCCCCGCCAACGTCCATCACCTGGCCGGATCCCTGGACGCCATGGGGATCGGCAAGGCCTGCACGATAAAGATCAACGCCAACATCGGCAACTCAGCCGTCAGTTCCAACATCGAGCAGGAGCTGGAGAAACTGGACAACGCTGTTCGGCACGGCGCCGATACGGTTATGGATCTCTCCACCGGCGGTGACATCGATCGCATCCGCAAGGCCATTATCGACGCTTCCACTGTCCCCATCGGCACCGTTCCCGTTTATCAGGCGGTGACGACCGTGAAGCGGATGGAGGACCTGACCCCCGGCGACTTCATAGAGATGGTGGAGCACCAGGCCAAACAAGGGACGGACTACCAGACGATTCACGCCGGTATCCTGCTAGAATACCTGCCGCTGGCGGCAAAGCGTGTCACTGGGATCGTTTCAAGGGGTGGCTCTCTGCTTGCACAGTGGATGTTCTATCATCACAAGCAAAACCCCCTCTACGAGCGGTTCGACGACATCTGCGATATCTTTCGCCGCCACGATGTGACCTTCTCTCTGGGCGACAGCCTCCGGCCGGGTTCGCTAGCGGACGCCTCGGATGAGGCGCAGTTCGCCGAATTACGGACTCTGGGCGAGTTGACAAAGCGGGCGCGGGCGGCGGGCTGTCAGGTTATGGTGGAGGGTCCTGGGCACGTCCCTCTGGACCAGATCGAATACAACGTGCGCCTGCAGCAGGAGCTTTGCGACGAAGCTCCCTTCTACGTGCTCGGTCCTCTCGTCACGGATATCGCCCCCGGCTACGACCACATCACCTCAGCTATCGGCGCCACGATGGCGGGATACTATGGCGCCTCTTTCCTCTGCTATGTAACACCGAAAGAGCACCTGGGGCTTCCGGACCTGGACGACGTGAGGCAGGGTGTAATCGCCTACAAGATTGCGGCGCACGCAGCGGACGTGGCGCGCGGTAGGCCCGGAGCGCGCAAACGCGACGACGAGCTATCGAAGGCCCGCTACGAGTTCGACTGGGAGAAGCAGTTTGCGCTGTCCCTGGACCCGGACACGGCGCGCAAGATGCACGATGAGACGCTGGGGCATGACGTGTTCAAGCACGCCGAGTTCTGCTCCATGTGCGGCCCCAAGTTCTGTTCCATGCAAATCTCCCGGCATCTGGGAGAGGAACGGGTGCAGCGGGTACACCTGGAAGACATCGAAGTAAAGGCAGGCCAGGACAATGACTGAAGACCCTCTGATTATCGCTGGAAGGAGTTTCCGCTCCCGGCTTATCTGCGGCACCGGCAAGTGGCGGAACATGGAGGAGATGCGCGAGGCTATCGATGCCGCAGGCGCGGAGATCGTTACCGTGGCGATACGGCGGCTGCCACTGGACCGCCCGGACGAGCCGAACCTGATGGACTATCTAGACTGGGACCGTTACACCGTCCTTCCCAACACCGCTGGTTGCCGCACTGTCGACGAGGCCTTATTCACGGCGCGCCTGGCCCGCGAGCTCACCGGTTCCAACTGGCTGAAGCTAGAGGTTATACCCGACCCAAAGTACCTGTTGCCCGACCCCGTAGCCACGATTGCCGCCGCCGAGAGACTCATCGCCGAGGGGTTCGTGGTCCTGCCGTACATCCACGCGGACCCCGTCCTGGCCCGGCGCCTGGAGGAACTGGGCGCGGCCACCGTCATGCCCCTCGGCTCACCAATCGGCTCCGGACGGGGCATCTTCACCCTTGAAGAGATACAGATCATCGTCGAGAATGCGGGCGTTCCTGTCGTGGTTGACGCTGGGCTGGGCGCGCCTTCAGACGCCGCTCTCGCCCTGGAGGCCGGCGCCGACGCTGTCCTCGTGAACACAGCCATCGCTCAGGCCAAGGACCCTGTGAGGATGGCCGAGGCGTTCCGGCTTGGCGTCGAGGCGGGGCGAAAGGCGTTCCTGGCCGGGCGGATTGCCCGCAAGGAACTTGCCGAGCCATCGAGCCCGGTAACTGGCGTAGCCCGGCCGGTCTGATGCCGCTACCTGTTCTCCCCTGCCTCATGCTGGTCACCGACCGCCGCCTCTGCGGCGGGGCGGAGGCGCTAGTCAGCGTGGTGGAGAAGGCTGTCGCGGGCGGCGTGAACGCGGTGCAGCTTCGGGAGAAGGACTTGCCGCCCGAAAAGCTGCTGCCCCTGGCCATGAGACTGCGCGAAGTGACCGCGGGCAGAGCGCTCCTGCTGGTCAATGGGTCGCTGGAGGTGGCGCTGGCGGCGCGGGCGGACGGCCTGCATCTCCCCGAGGGCGCGCCCATCGTGCAGCGGCCTGACCGCCCGTTCTTACTCGGGAGGTCGGTCCATTCCAGGGAGGCCGCTGTTCGGGCGTGGGAAGAATGCACAGACTATCTGATCGCCGGCCCCGTGTACCCAACAGGCTCGCACCCGAATGTTGCGTCTGGTGGCGCTCGCTTGATCGAAGATGTGTCTCGGGCGGTGGCTATTCCGGCGCTGGGCATCGGAGGGATAACCGCGGAACGGGCGGACGAGGTGATCACAGCGGGGGCCTCCGGGGTGGCCGTCATGAGAGCGATACTTGAGGCGCCATCGGCGCAAGCGGCATCGAGGGGTCTTCAGGAGGTGTTGGAGCGGGCTTGGGCGGAAACGGGGGCGCTGCGCAGGTGATCAATATAACGGTAAACGGGCAGCGACAGGCCATCTTCGGGACGGTGAGCGTAAACAGGCTGCTTCACGGCCTGGGAATCGATGGGCGGCAGGTGGCAGTTGCCGTGAACGGGGAGGTCGTCCCCCGCACTCTCTGGGGAGAGACGTTCGTCAAGGAGGGAGACGCGGTGGAAGCCGTCCGTATGGTAGGCGGCGGCTAAGCCGGCGGACGGTCAGCCGCCGGCACAGTCCTGGCGACGCCTGAAACGGTTCTCCGAACCAGTACATGCGCTTGTTCCAAGCGCCGGGCCCTTGATATACTGCTGGATGGTATCTTTAACCCTAGGGGAGTGATTGTTTGGCCACCGCGATTTCGATGAAGGCACTGCTGGAGGCTGGTGTCCACTTCGGTCACCAGACGCGAAGATGGAACCCGAAGATGAGAAGGTTCATCTTCGCGGAGCGCAATGGCATCCACATAATCGATCTGCAGCAAACCGTAGAGCGCATCGAAAACGCCTGCGCCTTTGTGCGCGACCTCGTCGCTAATGGTGGCACGGTCCTCCTGGTGGGGACCAAGCGCCAGGCCGAGGAAACCATCGAGATAGAGGCCAAGCGCTGCGGGATGCCCTATGTCACCACCCGCTGGCTCGGGGGTACCTTCACCAACTTCCACACCATTCAGGGACGGATAGACCACCTCGTGCGACTGGAGGACGCCAGGGCCAGGGGCGAACTCGATAACCTCCCCAAGAGAGAACGCAAGAGGATCGACGAGGAGATAGAGCGCCTGAACCGCTATCTGGGCGGGATCAAGGAGATGACCAGTCCTCCAGCGGCTGTTTACATAGTCGATACGACGAAAGAGACTATCGCCGTAGCAGAAGCGGTGCGCATGGGAATACCTATCGTTGCCCTTACGGACACTAACTCCGACCCGGACGTTGTAGACTATCCTATCCCGTCCAACGACGACGCTATACGCGCTATAAAACTTATTACCGGCCGGATCGCCGATGCGGTCCTCGAAGGGCTCGCCGCCCGTGAGTTCGCCCGAAAGGCTGAACTGGAAGCCGAGGGTATAGAGGTCAGCGCTTATCAGGAGACCGGATATATCGCCAGTCCCGATGAGCCCGGGCCTGGGCGGGAAGAAGAGAAGGCCGAAGCCGAGGCCGGCTAATTTACTCTAGGAGGCTTATTTTTTGGTCATATCTGCTGAGACCGTCAAAGACCTGCGGGAACTGACGGGCGCTGGAATACTCGACTGCAAACGGGCGCTGGAAGAAGCTGGCGGGGACTTCGAGAAGGCCAAAGGTATCCTTCGCCAGAAGGGCCTAGCCATGGCTGCCAAGAAGGCGGAACGCGCCACGGCGCAGGGAGTGGTGCAGGCGTACATACATCACGACAGCCGTTTGGGCGCCCTGGTCGAGGTCAACTGCGAGTCCGACTTCGTGGCCCGAACAGATGAATTTCGGGACCTCGCCCAGAAGATCGCGCTCCACGTCGCCGCAGCCAAACCTCTCTACCTCTCCCCGGAGGATATCCCTGAAGGGGCGGAGGGAGAGCCCAAGGAGCTAGCCCTTCTCCTCCAGCCATACATCCGCGACGAGTCGGTCACAATTCAGGACCTGATTACAGAGGCCATCCGGAAAACCGGTGAGAATATCAGGGTAAATCGCTTCGCCCGCTTCGAATTGGGCCGTTAGAGGCGGGGAAATGAGCAGCAGTCCCTACAGGCGTATCCTGCTTAAGCTTAGCGGAGAGGCCCTTCAGGGAGACCGCGCTTTCGGAATCGACCCGGCGACGTTGAACAACATCGCTATCCAGATCAAGAATGTCCAGGACAAGAAGATCCAGGTAGCCATCGTCGTTGGCGGGGGGAACATCTTCCGGGGGGCCGAAGCTTCGGCCGCGGGGATGGACCGGGCCACGGGGGACTACGCGGGGATGCTGGCAACGATCATCAACGCCCTCGCCCTGCAAGACGCCCTGGAACGCCATGGCCTCACCGTACGGACACAATCCGCTATCAGCGTTACAGCGGTGGCGGAGCCGTACATTCGCCGGCGGGCGATAAGACACCTGGACAAGGGCAGAGTCGTAATCTTTGCGGCGGGAACCGGCAACCCATACATGACAACGGATACCGCCGCTGCCCTGCGGGCCATCGAAATCGACGCTGATATCCTTCTGATGGCCAAGAAGAACGTAGACGGCGTCTACGAGGCGAACCCGGCCAAAGACCCCACCGCCCGTAGGTTCAAGACGCTCTCCTACCTGGATGCGATCAACCGCAGGCTCCAGGTGATGGATTCTACGGCCCTTTCTCTCTGCATGGAGAACTCGCTCCCGATTATCGTCTTCGATTTAAGGGCCCCCGGGAGCGTGGAGCGGGCGGCGGACGGCGACCAGACGGGTACCCGAGTAGGAGAGATCGAGACTGTCCTGGAAGAGAAAACGGCTACCCCTACCGCTTCATAGCTATGCCAGCTGACGAGATCACTAAGGATGCCCGCGACCGGATGCGAAAGGCCGTCGAGACGCTGCGTCATGAACTGGCTTCAGTGCGAACAGGTCGCGCCAGTCCAGGCCTCGTCGAGCACGTTCGGGTGGAGTACCACGGCACACCAACACCCCTCAATCAGTTGGCGACGATATCTACCCCCGATCCGCGCCTCATCGTCATCCAGCCCTGGGACCGCTCGACCCTTGGCGCTATAGAGAAGGGGATCCTCAAATCGGACCTCGGCTTGAACCCCTCCAACGATGGCTCGGTTATCCGGCTGGGCATTCCTCCCCTCACCGAGGACCGCCGGCGGGAACTGGTCAAGCATATCCGCAAACGCGTCGAAGAGGCTCGCGTCGCTGTACGCAATATCCGCCGGGACGGCCACGATCGCATACGCCGCCTCGAGCATGAGCACGAAATATCGAAGGACGAGCTTCACCGCAGCGAAGCAGACCTTCAGAAGTTGACGGACGAAAGAATCCAGGAGATCGACAAAGTAGGCCAGGAGAAGGAGACGGAGCTCCTGGCTGTCTAGGGTGAAACGGATACGATTGGGCCTCGCCCGCGTTATACTTGTGTGACTGCTATGTCTATCACACAGCACCAGAAGGCGGTCTCCCCGCCGGTCCGCCTCTCGCAGGTCCCCATTCACGTGGCCGTCATTATGGATGGCAACGGGCGCTGGGCCAGGGCCCGCGGCCGTCCACGCCTGGCGGGGCACCGCGCGGGCGCCCACAACCTCAGGCGGGTTATCGAGCGTTTCGCCGATTACGGTGTAAAGCATCTCACCCTATACGCCTTCTCCACTGAGAATTGGAGCCGGCCAAAGAGCGAGGTCCAGGGGCTGGTCAGGCTGCTATCGCAGGTAATCAAGCGGGAAACCAGACACCTGCACGAAAATGGCATACGGTTGCTGCACATCGGCAATCTGGAGGCGCTCGACCCCAAGGTTCAAAAAGAGGTGCGGGACGCCATCGAACTGACCAGGGATAACGGCCGCATGACCCTGACCATCGCCTTTAATTACGGAGGCCGGTCGGAGATCATCGAGGCGGTACGGCGGATAGTGGAGGCGGGAGTCCCCGCGGAAGAGATCGACGAAGCCCTCTTTTCCGCCCACCTCTCCACGGCATCGGTCCCCGACCCGGACCTCATCATCCGCACCGCCGGGGAAATGCGCATCTCGAATTTTCTTCTCTGGCAGGGCGCATACGCCGAGTTCTGTACCACCTCCGTTTTCTGGCCCGACTTCGACATCCACGATATCGACGAAGCCCTGCTGGCCTACAGCCAGCGCAAGCGCCGCTTTGGCGGTCTACTCCCCGGTGAAACGGACTATCCTACCCCCCGGACAAACGGCAGGAACGGACATATCCCGGCAAGCAGGAACGGCCACGAAAGCTAACGAGCGCCGTGCGCTCGTACCTCGGGTCGCGACCTCTGTCGTTGGCATACCCATAATCATCGGTCTAGTCCTTTGGGGCGGGCCGGCGTACTCCGTGGCCGTCGGTGTCATCCTGGCGGGGGCGGGCTGGGAGTTCCTCCGGGCGACCAGCCCCTTGGCGGAGAGAACGACGTTCGCCGCAGGCAGCCTCCAGCCTCAAGTCCTTCTGGTGGTCGCCGCGATGGGCCTTCTTGTTGCCGGCGCCCATAACGGCCTGGACTGGTGGACGGGCGCAATTTTCCTGTCGCTTGTCGCAACCTTCGTTGGACTCATCTCCCTTGGTAACGTGGCCGCGGCGCTGCCCCGATGGGCCTCGATTGCCGGCGCTATCTTGTACGTGGGTGTGCTGGGATCGTACCTGGTCCTGCTGCGCCGTCTTCCCGATGGGCTGGAGTGGACGCTGCTGGCTGTGTTTTCGACGTTCTCAGCGGACACGGCGGCCTACTTCGCGGGAAAGTCCCTCGGCAGGACGCACGTGGCGCCGCGGATCAGCCCCGGCAAGACGCTCGAGGGTTTCGCTGGCGGCTTCGCTGGGTGTTTCGGGACAGTCCTGCTACTGAATTGGGCTTTCGGTCTGGACGTGGAGATGGCGCGGATAAACGTCCTGGCGCTTCTTCTTCCCCTGGCCGCCTTCCTCGGTGACCTGGCAGAGTCGCTTCTGAAGCGCAGCGTCGGGATCAAGGATGCCAGCGGTTTGGTGCCCGGGCACGGCGGTTTCCTCGACCGCATGGACAGCATTCTCTTCACGGTCCCTCTGGTATACTACTTCGTGCTGTGGCTGGTCATGTGAGCCGGTTTTCGCAAACTATAATCCGCTCTCCTCAGGCCCGTTTTGAGCTTTGCCGGAGGGATCAGGTTGAGCGAGACGCGCTGGTTGTTGGACGGAACCGCTCATGCTGAGCTCCTGGGTAACAATGAGCGGCGCAGGAACTTATCTCCCAATCGCCAGGACTGGCGAGCGTTAGCTCGATGTTAGCTCGATGATGAAGAAGCACCCCAAGATAAGCGCCCCGCTTCGCCTTGCCCTCCTCGGTTCGACCGGATCCATCGGCAGACAGACTCTCGAAGTTGTGCGCTCGCTTCCGGAGCAATTCGAGGTCGTCGCCCTCGCCGCCGGCCGCAATGTGACGCTTCTAGAGGAGCAGGCGCGGGAGTTTCATCCCCGGTTGGTCTATACGGAGCGCGAGCGGGACTATCTGCAAGGCCGGATCAAGAGCGGGGCCATCTCAGCGGCCTGGGCGGAAATGGAGGAGATGGCCGCCTATCCCCAGGTCGATCTGGTTGTCGTGGCCACCGTAGGCGCTGCGGGTCTGGAGCCTACTCTCGCCGGCATACGCGCCGGCAAACCCCTGGCTCTGGCCAACAAGGAAGTGCTGGTGATGGCGGGGGAGATAATAACCGGGGAGGCGCGCAAGCATGGGGCGCAGATAAGGCCTGTCGACTCCGAGCACTCCGCTATCTGGCAGTGCCTCTGGGGTGAAGAGCCGGAGGCCGTGGAGCGAATCCTTCTGACCGCGTCCGGAGGGCCATTCTGGGCCTTGCCCCGCGAGGAGCTATCGCGTGTCACGGCAGAGGAGGCGCTGCGTCATCCCAATTGGCAGATGGGCCGCAAGATCACCGTCGACAGCGCCACCTTGCTTAACAAGGGGCTGGAGTGCATCGAGGCGCAGTGGTTGTTCGATGTGCCGCTGGAGCGCATCGAGGTGGTGATTCACCGCGAAAGCATCGTCCATTCGCTGGTCGAGTTTCGGGACGGATCGATCAAGGCGCAACTGAGCCTCCCCGATATGCGTCTACCTATACAGTGCGCCCTGACTTATCCCAGGAGAGAAGCGGGAAAACTCGTGCCCCGGCTGGACATAAAGCGGATCGGGAGCCTGAGCTTCGCTGCTCCGGACCTGGCCCAGTTCCCCTGCCTGAAAATGGCCCTGCAGGCCGGCCGCAAAGGCGGTACCTTCCCCGCTGTCCTTGCCGCCGCGGATGAGGTAGCGGTGAAGCACTTCCTGGCGGGTCATCTCGCCTTCCTGGACATCGCTCGACTCATAGGGGATACTGTAAATGCGCATAACGGCGTTTATAAACCGTCTCTGGACGAAATTCTCGCCGCTGACGCCTGGGCCCGCTCCTTCGCCCGCGAATGGGTGATGGCCCGCACCTAACGCATTATGGACGTCCTCAAGTCAGTAATCCCCTTCCTGGTAATTCTCATAATCCTCATCGTCGTCCACGAGTTTGGACACTACGCCACCGCCAAGTTATTCAAGGTGAAGGTGCTGGAAGCCGGCCTCGGCTATCCCCCGCGGGTGTGGGGCTTCACTTGGCGTGGCACCATCTATTCGATCAACGCGATCCCCCTCGGCGGCTTCGTCCGCCTCCTCGGTGAAGAAGACCCCTCCGATCCTGAGAGCCTTGCGGCCAAGCCGCGCTGGATGCGCCTCATTGTCCTGGCCTCCGGAGCGGGAATGAACTTCATCTTACCCATATTGCTGTTCGCATTGGCCTTCATGATTCCCCGTGACGTTGCTGTGGGACCGGTGCGTATCGACGCTGTCCAGGCGGGATCTCCCGCCGCCGCGGCCGGGATCAAGACGGGAGACATACTCCTGGAACTGAACGGAGATGGGGTGAAGAACGTCCAGGAAGCGGGACGGATAATCCGGCTCAATATGGGCGAAACGATCGACTTTACGGTCAAACGTCAGGTATTCGGCGGCGGGTCGGAGACGCTGTCCCTGCCCGTCCAGGCCCGCTGGGCGCCGCCTTCCGGGCAGGGACCGACAGGGATAGGCATCTCCAATCTCTATCCCTTCACAGAATCCGAGAGCTACGCCCCCTGGACGGCTCTGGGCAAGGGCTGGACATCCACCGTAGACTCTCTGATCCTGGCCCGTAATCAGGTTATCTCCATGGTCAAGGGCGGGACAGGCCCGGATGTCGCCGGCCCGGTAGGCATAGCCCAGGCTACAGGCGAGGTCGTTGACGAGTCCGGCTGGCAGACGCTTTTGGACTTCGCCGCTTTGCTGTCCATCAATCTGGCGATCATCAACATTCTCCCGCTGCCCATGCTGGACGGCGGAAGGATAGTCTTCGTGCTCCTGGAGATCATCCGCCGGGGCAAGCGCATCGCTCCGGAGAAGGAAGCTATGGTCCACTTCGTTGGCCTGGCCCTCATCCTAACCTTCGCTCTTGTCATCACCTACTTCGACGTCATCCGTCTCATCAGGGGCGACAGTCTCTTCCGCTGATCCACATGAGTGACGAGCATACCGTTCTTAATCCCCGGCGGCGTTCACGGCCCGTGTCTGTGGGCAAGGTCGTTGTCGGTGGGGACGCGCCGGTCGTCGTGCAGACGATGACGAACACCGACACCGCCGACGCTCAAGCCACCGTCGAACAGACCGCCCGCCTCGCTGATGCGGGGGCAGAGATCGTCCGCGTGGCCGTTCCCGATAGACAGGCGGCAGCTTCCCTTCCAGAGATCGTGCGCCGCTCGGCGGTCCCCCTTATCGCCGACATCCACTTCGACCACCGCCTGGCGCTGTTGGCGATCGAAGCCGGAATTCACGGCCTTCGTCTCAACCCTGGCAACATTCGCGAGGCATCGAAGGTCCGGGAAGTGGTGACGGCGGCAAAGGCCCGTGGCATCCCGATCCGGATCGGGGTCAATGAAGGTTCCTTGCCCCCCCTTCCTCCTCTTGAGGAGGGCGAGATACCCCCGCCCAAGTGGAAGCGCATGGTGGACGCGGCGCTCTGGGAGATCGGGATACTGGAGGAGATGGACTTCCGGGACATCAAGATATCCTTGAAGGCCTTCGATGTGCCCACCATGGCGCTAGCCTATCGGGAGACCGCGCGGCTGACACCCTACCCGCTGCATCTGGGTGTGACGGAGGCCGGCACTTCCAGATCAGGTTCGGTACGATCGGCGGTGGGCATTGGCATCCTTCTGGCGGAGGGGATTGGAGACACGATTCGCGTCTCTCTCGCCGCTGACCCTGTAGAAGAACTGCCAGTCTGCTGGGATATCCTCAAATCACTGAACCTGAGGCAGCGCGGCGCCACTATCGTCGCTTGCCCGACTTGCGGCCGGATCGAAGTAGACCTTATACCCCTCGCCAACCAGGTTGAGGCCCACTTCTCGAAGCTGGGGCAACAGATAACCGTGGCCGTGATGGGCTGCGTAGTGAATGGCCCCGGCGAAGCACGGGACGCCGACATCGGTCTGGCCGCCGGCAAGGGGAAGGGCGCGATTTTCCGCAAGGGCGAGGTCGTCCGGATCGTTCCCGAGGGGCAGTTCCTGAGCGCACTCATCGAGGAGGGGCGGCAAGTCATCGCCGAGCGGTCGGACAATGCTCCTCCGGCAACCAGCCCCGATCTCATCAACCTGACCCCTATTGCCTCCGAGCAGCGTCCAGGCCGCGCTTCCCGGACGAAATAAGTCGTAGCCTGCCCTCCGTAGCCCGCCCTCTGATTAGGGTCAGATAGATGTCGGACACCAGCAAGAAGGATGAGAGGACGATACGCTGGTGTCTCGATGAGAGCACACAAGGCTATGCTGCCGGGGGCGGCGCGTTTGGCGAGGCTCCCGGCAGAGCCGAGCGAGGAAGCCAAGCGCCGAATGACGGTCATCAAGTGGTACGAGGGGCACGAACGGAAGGTGAGGCTAACGGCCCGGCGCTTCGGCTTCAGCCCGGACACTATCAGTCGCTGGGCGAGGGCCTACGGTCAGTATGGTCCAGGCGGGCTGGAGAACGGCAGCCGGCGACCTAAGCAGGTTCGTCTGCCGCAGACACCCCCCGGCGTGGTTCAGCGGATCCTGGAGCTGCGGGAGGAGCGCCCCAGTTGGGGCCGCGAAAAGCTGCGCGTGTTGCTAGCCAGGGAGGGGATCACCATCTCAGCCAAGAGCATCGATCGCGTGATCGCCCGTCTCAAGGCCCGCGGCGTCTTGAGAGAACCGGCGCTGCGACGCAAGTCAACCCAGCGGCGCCTCAAGCGCCTGAGACGGCCACCCGGCCTCTGCGTTCAGGAGCCCGGCGCGCTGATTCAGATGGACAGCAAACAGGTGCGCATGACCAACGGCAAGACCGTCTTCCAGTTTGGCGCCGTCGACTGCTTCACCCGCAAGCGGGTTGTCGCCCTGGCGTCCCGGCTCACCAGCCACCAGGGAGCTCGCTTCCTGCGCAAGGTCCACTCCGGCTTCCCCTTCCCTATCCAGGCGATTCAGTCCGACGGAGGCAGCGAGTTCCTCGGTGAGTTCGCCCAGACCGCCAGCGAACTCAAGGTCACTCACTACTTCAACCGGCCCAACTACCCTCAAGGGAACGGTAGGATCGAACGCTCCTTCCGGACCGACAACGACGAGTTCTATCACGTCCAGGAACTGCCCGCTGACTTCGGCGGGCTGGAGCAGGCCTTGCTGGCCTGGAACCTGATCTACGAGACCGTCCGCCCTCATCAGGCACTCCGCTATCTCACGCCAGACCAGTTCTACCAGCAGTGGCTCACCACTAACCACCAAAGAAAGGAGGCGGTGTCCGATATCCCTTGACCCAACACACATGTATTGACCGCCAGTTGTGGATGCCGTATGTTGTAGCAGCATGTAATTGCATCAGCCATGAATTGCTTCAGTCTCCAGATGCGGCCTACTCTCGATCTTCAGGTGACCGGAGGGACGGCGCCCGCAGTCCAAGGGCGTCGCCCTAACCTGTAGGAAAGAGCAAGTCCGCTGCTTTCACTTCAGCTTCCACCTGGGCACGGAGCTGGATGGCTATGCCGGGCTTCACGCGCTATCCGCGACAACAATGGAGGTGTGAACCTCTTTGTCGAGCCGCCGCACCGCCGAAACGGCCACGCCATGGCGATCCTCGAAGGCCTCCCCCAGTCCGCTCGGTCCTCGGGCCTCAGCAATATCTGCGCCAACACATCATCAACAATCGATCTGCCTATCGGCTGTTTCGCCAACTGGACTTCCACACCTGTGAAGCCATGGAGCGCCCTTTTAAGCAAGCCGGCAGTGCAGTCGCCGAGGCAAAGGCCATAGGAGGTGACGAGATGAGTTGCGAGAAGGAGACGGTCAGCGCTCTAAAGGCTGCGGGCCAAAAAGTGACCCCGCAGCGGATGCTCATCCTGTCCAGCGTCCGCCACGCCCACGGTCACCTGACGGCATCCCAGATATTGGAGGAGGTACGGCGCTCATACCCGTACATGGATGCCTCCACTGTCTACCGCACCCTGGCGGCCGCGAGGGAGCTCCATCTGGTCACCGAGATCGATATGCGTTCGGGGGATAATAACCAGTTTGAGTGGACCGGCAATAATCGCCACCACCACTTGATCTGCCGCTCCTGTGGCACGGTCAGTTCCCTCGACAGCGAATATCTGGGCGGGCTGGCCACCACCCTCCTTGAGGAGTGCGGCTTCCAGGCCGACCTGGACCATTTCGCCATATTCGGCGTATGCGGCGATTGCCGATCGCAATCTGAAGGTTGAAGGAGGTTTTGCATAATGCGCCAAGCGTTGACGGTCCTGCTCGTTCTCATCGCCCTGCCGGCGTTTCTCGCTACAGCGTGTGGGGGCGGCGGTGACGATGGCGGCGAGGGACTCTCCGGCAGGCTTAAGGTCGTTACCACCGTCTCGCCTATAACCAGTCTGACGGAGAACATAGGCGGCACTAAGATCGAGCTCCAAGGCCTCATCCCAGAGGGCGTTAACTCTCACACCTACGAGCCGCCGGTCTCAGACGTCCGGGTGTTGTCGGAGGCGGACCTTATCATCCTCAACGGCCTCAAGCTTGAAGAGCCTACTCTGAAGCTGGCCGAGGCCAATAAGAAGAACGACGCGGCCATCCTACTTTTGGGCGATAATACCATCAGACCAGAGGAATACAAGTACGACTTCAGCTTCCCTAGAGAGGGCGGCAAGCCGAACCCCCACCTGTGGCCCAATCCGGCGCTTGCCATGAACTATGCCCAGCTCATCCACGACAATCTGGTGGAACTGGACCCGGCCAACGCCGACTACTACGATGGCAATTTCAACAAGCTGATGACCCTGCTCGAATCCCTCGACCAGGCGATGCGCGATGCCGCCGCCACCGTGCCCGAGGTAAACCGCCGGCTCCTCACCTACCACGATTCCTGGGCCTACTGGGCCGGCCGCTACGGTTTCACAGTCATCGGCGCCATCCAGCCCTCGGACTTCGCCGAGCCATCGGCCAGGGAAGTCGCCGGCCTGATTGATCAGATCAAGGCGGAGAACGTCCTTGCCGTCTTCGGCTCGGATGTCTTCCCCAGCCCCGTGCTGGAGCAGATCGCCGCCGAGACCGGCGCCGAGTACATCGACGACCTGCGGGATGATGACCTGCCCGGCAAGCCGGGCGACCCGCTTCACTCTTACATCGGGCTCATGGTGGAGAACATGCGCATAATGATCCCCGCCCTCGGCGGTGACGCCTCGGCCGTGGACACCGTGGATGCCGGACTCGTCTTCAACGACGGTCCTAGCTCCGCCAAATACCCACAATAAGGACGGCAATGCTCCATCCCTTCCCACATGAAGTAGACGAGAGCGGCCCCATCGTGGAGTTGCGGGGGGTCGTCTGTGGCTACGGCGGGGCCGCGGCCTTGACGGACGTGGACCTTACCATCATGGCTGGCGACTTCGTCGGCCTCGTGGGTCCAAGCGGCGCTGGCAAGACTACCCTGCTTCGAGTCATCCTGGGATCTGTCGAAGTGTATCGGGGCGAGATCAACGTGAACGGGCGGCCGATTGACAGGCGGCGGCCCCGGGCGGGCTACGTACCCCAGTTGGAGACGATCGACTGGAACTTCCCCGTGACGGTGGAGCAGGTTGTCCTCATGGGTTGTGCCTCCAAAGGTTGGCTCCCATGGCATCGTCGGGAGGACGTCGAACGAGCGCAGGGCGTGATGGAGCGGCTGGGCATCGCTGGCTTGGCCAGGCGACACATCCGGGCCCTCTCCGGTGGCCAGCAGCAGCGCGCTTTCCTGGGGCGGGCCCTGGTGAGCAGCCCCGATCTCCTGCTCCTGGACGAGCCCACAGCAGGGGTAGACATCAAGACCCGCGACGACATCCTTCACCTCCTGGACGAGCTCAACCACGAGGGCGTCACCGTCATCATGACGACCCACGAGCTGAACGCCGTGGCTGCCCACCTGCCCTGGGTAGTGTGCATCAACGGTCGAGTCATCGCTGAGGGGCCACCGTCGGAGGTGTACACCGCTGATATCCTCAAACGCACCTACGGCGCGGAGATGGCCGTCATGCAATACGAGGGCATGACGCTAGTGGCGGAGACACCTCACTTTGTAGGACGCAATAATGCGGTGCGCCACAAGGCCAAGGGCCGCGCCGGGGAGTCTCGCTAGCCATGTTCGAGCCGCTTCAGTACGAGTTCTTCGTTCGGGGGCTTATCGCCGCCACTACCGTGGGCGCCCTCTGCGGACTCATCGGAGTCTACGTTGTTCTGCGTAGGATGAGCTATATCGGTCACGGCCTGTCCCACGCCATATTCGGCGGCGCTGTCGTCAGCTACGTGATGGCTTTCAACTTCTACGTCGGGGCCAGTCTGTGGGGGTTCCTCTCCGCTCTCCTCATTAACGCCATTACCCGGCAGCGCCGCTTCATCGCGGCGGACGCCGCCATAGGCATCATCACCACCGCTAGCTTCGCCTTGGGTGTGGCCCTCATCAGCCGCTACAGGACGTTCACGCGAAGCTTCGACGCGGCGCTATTCGGCAACATCCTGGGCGTGACAGAGAATGACCTTCTCGCGCTAGCCGTGGTTACTGTGATGGCCTTCGCCCTGATTCTAGTGATGTATCGGAGGCTTCTCTTCACCACCTTCGATCCGGAAGTGGCGCCCTTCTACGGCGTGCGCACGGAATGGGTCGACACCATCTTCTCGTTGATTCTGGCGGGGACTATTGTCGTCTCTATGCAGGTGATGGGCGTGACCCTGATTGCTGCCACCCTGGTTATTCCACCGATAACTGCCCGCTTGTTAACGGACAATTTCGCTCGGCTGATGGTGTTGTCAGTCGTAATAGGCGCCCTGTGCGGCCTTGTGGGGATGTACCTCAGCTACTACGTGGATGTCTCTTCCGGCGCCAACATCGTCCTGGTGGCGGCGCTTATGTTTGTGGCGGCCTTGGCCTACTCTGGCCTGCGGAACCGTGCCACCACCAGGCGGGGTTTCGCTTCCCGCCCCTCGCCACCGGAGCACGCCCTCTTCGAATAAATAAGAGCGGAAGGCCGGCGCCACTCGAAGCACGTCCTGAGCGAAGTCGA
>WBZO01002226.1_pt1 | contig 26006 bp, 15 predicted proteins | sample 5204261 | NCBI WGS metagenome assembly WBZO01 (sample SAMN12412400, study PRJNA552823) | activated sludge metagenome | isolation source: activated sludge from anammox sidestream of wastewater treatment plant... | place: USA: North Carolina | collected 2017-09
GGCCGTCGATCGAACATCGCCGCGGCGAGTTCCAATGGGACAACCACGGTGCGGGCGGGTTGGACCGCACGGTGCGGATGGCCCGCGAGCGCGGGCTCGACGTCTTCGGCGTCATCGCGTACGCCCCCACTTGGGCGCGGCCCACGGGCTGCACCAAGTGCCCGCCGGCCGATCCGGCGACCTTCGCCGCCTTCGCGGGGCGGGCCGCCGCCCGGTATGGACCGCAGGGCGTGAGGGTCTGGCAGATCTGGAACGAGCCCAACAACCACTACTACTGGGCCCCGAAGCCGAACGTCGCCGTCTACACGGACCTGTTGAAGGCGGCTTACACCTCGATCAAGCAGGCGGACCCCGGGGCCACGGTGGTGGCGGCGGGCCTGTCACCCGCGTCGACCGAAGCCGACGGGAGCTGGATCTCCCCGCTCGACTTCCTCGCCGGCATCTACGCCCACGGGGGCCGGGGCAGCTTCGACGCCCTGGGCCACCACCCCTACTCGTTCGGCGGTAGCGCCCACCCACTCGACGGGCACCCCTTGAACGCGTTCACCCAGACGTTCTTCCTCCACGAGATGATGGTCGCCCACGGCGACGGCGCCAAGAAGATCTGGGGCACCGAGTCGGGCGCGGCGACCGGCACCGCGCCCGGCAAGGGGGTCTCGGACTCCCGCCAGAAGAGCCTGCTCGGCGAGTACTACACGGGCTGGAAGGGCGACGTCTCCTTCCGGCGGATGGACGGGTCGGCCGGGGTCGCCGACTTCGCCTCGTTCACCGGGCCGCTGTTCTGGTACGAGCTCCAGGACGGCGGCACCGACCCGGCCGACTGGCAGGAGAGCATGGGGCTGCTCCGTCACGACGGGTCGCCCAAGCCCGCCTTCGAGGCCTTCTGCACCCGGGCATCGGGCCCGGCCTGCTCGGGTGATGCCTCCCCGCCGGTGACCACTCCGCCGGTGACCACTCCGCCGGGGACCACTCCGCCGGGGACCACTCCGCCGGGGACCACTCCGCCGGGGACCACTCCGCCGGGGACCACTCCACCCCCGCCGGAGGCGGCACCCAGCGGCGCTGCGGCCGACCTGTCCGTACGGTCCGCGGGTCTCGGCCGGTCCGTGGCGGCCAGCCCGGACGGCGGCTACTACGTGCTCGAGGGTGACGGCACGGTCAAGGCCTACGGCGGCGCCCGGTCCTTCGGCCACCCGAAGTTCGGTTGGGACATCGCCCGCGACCTCGCGGTCATGCCCGACGGTGACGGCTACGTGGTCCTCGACGGCTGGGGCGGGGTGCACCGGTTCGGCAGCGCCCGGACCGACCTGCCCGACGGGAAGACCCTCTACTGGCGGGGTTGGGACATCGCCCGGAGCGTGGCCATCGCCCCCGACGGCGGGGGCTACGCGGTCCTCGACGGTTGGGGCGGCGTGCACACCGCGGGTTCGGTGCGGGCCGGGGGCCTCCCCTACTGGCGGGGTTGGGACATCGCCCGGGCCGTGTCGATCTCGCCGTCGGGCGGGGTGTACACGCTCGACGGTTGGGGTGGCGTGCACGCCGCGACAGGGTCGCCGTCGGTCCGGGCCCTGCGGAGCCCCTACTGGCGCGGCCGGGACCGGGCCCGCGACGTCGTGGTCCTGGCCGGCGGCCGGGGCGTGGCGGTCCTCGACGCCTACGGGACCGTCCACGTCCGGGGTGAGGCGCCCGAGGTCTCGGGTCCCGGCATCCGTGACTCCGAGCCGCACTGGCGCGGGCTGGCGGTCGCCGACGGCAGCTACGTGATCGTGCGGCGGTGACCGGGTCGGGTTCCGGAATCCCCGTACCACGGCCGGACCGGGCGTAGCGTCACCGCGGACGCGGCGGCCCGGCAGGTCCCGGGCCACGGCGGGGGGCACCTTCGAATCGGCGATCCCGTCGGTGCCCGTAGCAGAGCGGGACCGCTGTTGCCGGCCGGGTGCGCCGGAGGAGGTTGACCGCGCGTGGGCGACGACGAGGGGACCGTTCCAGGAGGCGACCCGGAGACCGGCGGCGTAGGCGCGGGTTCGCCCCGACCTGACTCCGGGGCGCGCCCGCGCCGGGTCCGCGCGGCCTGGGTCGTCGGCGCGGCGGTCGTGGTAGCCGGGGTTGCGCTGGGCGTGTGGGCGTTCGTCCTCCGTGACGACGATCCCGCCCACACCTCCGGCACCTCCGGCGCGGCCTCCGCGGCGCGCACCGAGCCGCGCCCGGCACCCGCGTCCACGGCGGAGGAGCCGTCGACCACCGTGCCGACCGCGGGCCCAGGGCGTTACCGCGTCGTGAGCGGTCCGGCCGACGTGCCCGGCGCTCCGGGGGAGGTGGCCCTCGGGTTCAACAACGCCGAGCAGGTGGTCGACGCAGGCGACGGCGGAACGCTCCTGGTGCTGGTCTCCGAGGGCGAGCTGCTACTCGTCGAGCGCGACCCCGAGGGCTCGGTCTCGGGTTCCCGGACGCTCGCCGAAGGCGACATCACGCTTCCCGCCGTGGCGAAGGCGGGCGCGACGGTGGCCGTCGCATGGGTCCAGGAGCGGCGCGTGAGGATCGTCGTGTCCGGCGACGCCGGCGCGACCTTCGGCCCGGCGAAGGTCCTGGGGGCGGGAGCCGGTCCGTCGGTGTCCGTTTCCGGCGGACGCGTGGTCGCGGTCTGGCATCAGGGGTCCGAGGCGGCGGCGAGGCCGGGTGGCCGCCCGGGGCCGCACCGGAGCGCCGAGCCCGCCGCCGACGCGGGCGTCTGGTCGGCATGGTACGAGAGCGGCGCCTGGAGCAGTCCGGCGCGCGTCGACGGCTCCACCGGAACTCCGCTCTGGGCGGCTGTCGCGGCGTCCGGCGACGATGTCATCGTCACGTGGCGGGACGATCGCGACGGCGGTGCGTACCGCGTCTGGGTCCGCCGGTCGACCGACGGGGGGCGGACCTGGCACGGCGAGCAGCAGGTCGTCGCCGACCTCAGCGGCGATCCCGACGTGTGCACCGCCGACGGCAAGACCGTGTGGCTGGCCCACCACGGAAAGGGGCACATCTCGCTCCTCCGGTCGACCGACGGTGGCGCCACGTTCCGGGCGCTGGGGGAGATCGGCGACGGGTACTTCGCGCACCTCGCGTGCGGGGCGGACCGCGTGGGCGTCGCCTGGGAGGCCACGACCGAGGGCCACAAGGCCAGCGGCAAGAAGGCGGGCTGGGCGGTCTTCGGTTCGGACGGAGCCGGCCTCGGCCACGGCGAGATCGACGACGGCAGCACCGGGGCCGCGACCGTGCACCTCGCGGGCTCGACCGCCGAGCTGCTGTGGATCGTCACGGGCGACGATCCGCTCACCGGCGCGCTCCGGCACGCGGTGCTGGCTCCCTAGGCCCCTTCGGGAGGCCCCGCGCCCGCGCCGGGCGGGCCGGGCGGCAGCTCGCTGCGCCCGATCGCCTCGCGCAGGTGGATCGGCAGCAGGCCGCGCTGGAGGCTCACGACGCGGCGGCCCTCCGCCGACGAGGGCCGGGCCAGGCGCAGCACCGCCCCGGCCGCCAGCTTGACGGCCGATCCGGCGGCCTTGGCCGCTCCCCAGCGGCGGGCGGCCGCCTCGCCGTGAACCCGGCGGTACCAGTCGTAGTTGGTGGCGGCGAAGCGGGCCGCGCGCTGCGCGCCCCAGGCCTGCGCACCGGCCGCGTTGTGCAGGTGGGGGACGGCCACCTCGCCATCGAGGACGACCCGCCACCCCCGTTGCCGGACCCGCCAGCAGAGGTCCATGTCCTCGGTGTACATGAACCAGCGTTCGTCGTAGGGCGCCTGCCCCCCGAGAGCCTCGGTGCGGATCACGTGGACGGCCCCGATCGCCCAGTCGACGTCGGCCACGACCCGGTGGTCCGAGTGCCGCTCCAGCCACCAGCGCCTCCCCAGCGCGCCTCGGCGAACACCCGCCGGGGCCAGGCGGGCGGCCTCGAGGGCGACGGAGGGGAACCGGTGCACCGAGTGCTGCTCGGTCCCGTCGGCGTTGAGGAGCCGGGGAACCACCAGACCCACGTCGGGCCGGCGGTCGAGGAACCCCACGAGGGAGTCGAGCGAACCTGCGGGGGGTTCCGTGTCGGGGTTCAGGGCGATCAGGATCCCGGCCCCGCTCGGCGCAAGCGTGAGCGCCTGGTTCATGGCCCTCGCGTAGCCCCGGTTGTCCGGGTTCTCCACGAGGCGGACGCCCGGATGCGAGCGAACCACCTCGGCGCTGCCGTCGGCGGAGGCGTTGTCGACGACGACGATCTCGGCGTCGCGGTCCCCGAGCGCGGCCGGGAGGGCGGCCAGGCACCGGTCGAGGAGCTCGGCGGTGTTCCAGGAGACGATGCCGACGCGCACCCGTGCGCCCACGGGGTCAGCGGTAGTAGTAGGCGGCGCGTGGCACCCTCGTCGAGCGGTTGATCACCACGCCGACCAGGTTCACCCCGGCCCGGTCGAGGGACTCGACGGTGGACCGGACCTCGCGGCGCCGGCTGGTCTGCACGTCGATGACCAGGACCGCGGCGTCGCACTGCGACGCGATGGCGGTGGCGTCCGAGAACAGCGCCGCGGGCGGTGTGTCGACCACCACGAGGCGGACCGCACGCAAGGCGTCGAGGACGTGGCGGAAGGCCCGGGTGCCGAGGACGGCGCTCGGGTCGGTGACCGCGCCCCCGCTGGTAAGCACCCGGAGGAACGAGCTCCCCTCGACCCGGCGCAACGACGCCGCCACGTCGGCGCCCTGGAGCACCTCTCGGAGCCCCGGCTCGCGGTCGACACCCGTCCGTTCGTGGACGGCGGGGCGGCGGAGGTCGCCGTCGACGAGGACCACCTTCTCCTCGAGGTCCGACGCGGCGCGGGCCAGGTGGACGGCGGTGAAGGTCTTGCCGGCCCCGGGGTTGGCGCTGACCATGGCCACGGTGCGCGGATGCCCCGCGCCGTCGAGCAGCACGAGGTTGGTCCGCAGCGAGCGGAAGGACTCGACGACCTCGGCGTCGTCGCCCTTGGGGACCCTCGCCAGGACGGGCAGCCCGGTGAGGCGGGTGACGTCGGCGGTGTCGTCGCTGCGGTTGAAGCGATCGCCGACCGCATGGGCGAGGACCGTGAGCTCGCCGATCACCACCACCGCCACCGCGAAGGCCAGGAGGGCCGACCGCATGGGCTGGGGGGCGACCGGGCTGGACGGCGCCCGGGCGCCGGCGAGCACGAAGACCTGCTGGGTCGGCTGGATGCGGCGGTCGGCCGCGGCTCCGACCAGAGCGTCGAAGTTGCGCTGGACGGCGTCGCGGGCCGGCCCGTCGGGGAGGGTCGCGAGCTGGCTCTGGAGGAGCATCATCTGCTCGTTCAGGGCCTGGAGGTCGCGCTGGAGGGCGTTCGACTGCTGGTCGCCGACGAACCGGACGAGCGCGAGGCCCACGCCGCGGGCCAGCGCCTCGGCCGACTTGCGGTCGGGGCCGGTGGCGCTGACGGTGATGAACCCGGTCTTGCCGGAGGCGTCGACCGACACCCGGTCCATGGCGGTGCCGGTCGAGATGTCGAGGCCTGAGGCCTTGACCCCCCTCGACACCACGTACTGGGTGCCGCCGTAGCGGGCGTAGGTGGTGGCCCAGAAGGCGTCGTTCTCCGACTGGCGCTCGCCCGGGTCGACGGTGCCCGACTGGACGTTGAGCACGGTACGGGCCCGGTACACGTCGGGCTTGCGGGCCTCGAACAGGAAGACGGCAGCCGCGACGAGCAGGGACGCGAGGAGGATGCGCCACCAGTTCGCGAGGATGACCCGGAAATGGGTCATGAGGTCCATGGGCGCGACAGCATACGCCCCCGAACCGGCCCGAAGCGCGCCTCGGCGCTCCCGGGGTACGCTCGTCGGGCCATGATCGCCGTCGCGCGCCGTCGGCTCCCGTTCCGGCTGCCGGGCATCGTGACCATGGGGGCGGTCGCGGTCGGGGTCCTGTCGATGCTCGGCTACGGCCTGTGGCTGCTGGCGGCGGCGGTGATCGTGCCGGTGCTCATCGCCATCCTGAGTCGTCCGCAGCGCGGGGTGTTGCTGCTCATCGCCCTACTCCCGTTCCACGGGCTGCTGATCCTGACCGACCTCCCGAACGCCGCGTGGGCCTGGAAGGAGATCCTCGCCACGGGCGTGCTGGGCCTCACCTTCGCGGCCCGCCCCGAGATCCAGGGCTCACCCGATCGCGCGCTGCCCCGCTGGTCGAGGGTGCTGGGGGCGCTCATGGCCGTGGCGGTCGTGTCGGCCGCATTCGCGCCGAAGTACCAGGCCATGTTCGGGCTGAAGGTGTACTTCTTCTACACGCTGGTCGCGCTGGCCCTCTGGCGGTGTCCGTTCGACGCCGCGGAGCGCGACCACTTCGTGAGCATCCTGATGGGCGTCGGGTTCGTGACCGCCGTCTACGGCATCGCACAACAGGTGATCGGGCAGTGGACCCTCAACTCGTGGGGCTACGAATGGGGAGACCAGCTCCGCACGACGGGCCCGTACCTGCGGTCGTTCTCGACGTTCTCGCAGCCGTTCCCGTTCGGCTACTTCCTGATGCTCGTGATCATCGTCGGCGTCGCGGTGTCGATGGGGGAGCCGGGCCGGCTGCGCAGCCGGCTCTTCTTCGCCTCCCTGCCGGTGCTCGGCGTGGCGCTGGTGTTCACCTTCGTGCGCGGCGCCTGGCTGGGGACCGCCGTCGGCCTCCTGTACCTGGCCTTCCGGCGCCACAAGGTCCTCGTCTACGGGGTGCCGCTCGTCGTGGTGGCCTCCCTCTTCCTCCCGGGCGGGAGCTTCTCCACGTCGGCCTTCGATCCGGCGAGCCTCAACGAGCGCACGACCGGTTGGCAGCGCCGGACCGACGTCCTCCTCGAGGCGCCCCTGGGGCTCGGCACGGGGGCCACGGGCGCCGCCCGAGAGCGGGCCAGCCTCCAGCAGTCGGGCTTCAGCCACGCCGACCTGGTGTGGCCGCGGGAGTCGCTCCGGTACCAGCCCGACAACTGGTACGTGAAGGTCGCGTTCGAGCTGGGTGTGCTGGGCCTGTGGCTGTGGATCGCCCTGGTGGTGTCGATACTGGTCTGGAGCCGGCGGATCGAGGGGCAGGTCGACGGCCACGACGGCGACCTGGTGGCCGCGTTCGGCGCTTTCCTGCTGGCGACGATGGTCGTGTCGCTGATTTCGACGTTCTTCGAGGTCGCGCCGATGGACGTGTACTTCTGGATCTTCGTCGGGATCGTGGCCACGATCGCCCCGGCGGTGGGTCGCCGCGCGCCGTCACGCATCCCGCTCCGGGCCCCCTCCGAGGCCTTCGCCCGCACCGACGACCTGGTGGGACCGGGGCCCCGGCGCCCGGCGCGGCACCGCCCGCCGGGCGCGTGATGGTGTCCTCCGGTCCGCGGGACGGCCCCGAGGCGCACGGCGCGGGGGCCGGGTCCAGACCCGATACGGTGTCCACGCCATGATCGCCGTCGCGCGCCATCGGCTCCCGTTCCGGTTGCCCGGCATCGTGACGGTGGGCGCGGTGGCCGTCGGGGCCCTGTCGATGCTCGGCTACGGGTTGTGGCTGCTGGCCGCCGCGGTGGCGGTGCCGGTGGTGCTGGCCGTCGTGAGCCGGCCCCAGCGCGGGATCCTGCTGCTCGCCGCGTTGCTCCCGTTCCACGGGCTGCTCGGCCTCACGAACCTGCCGAACAGCGCGTGGGCGTGGAAGGAGGTGCTGGCGGCGGTCGTGCTGGGCCTCACGTTCGTGGCCCGGCCCGAGATCAAGGCCGCGCCCGGGCGCCGCCTCCCCCCGTGGTTCACGGCCCTGGCGAGCCTGATGGTGCTGGCGCTCGCGGCGTCGGCGTTCTCGCCGCGACTCCAGGCCATCTTCGGGCTCAAGGTGTACTTCTTCTACACGCTCGTGGCGCTGGCCATCTGGCGCTGCCCGTTCGACGCCGCCGAGCGCGACCACCTCGTGAGCATCCTCATGGGCACCGCGTTCGTGACCGCCGGCTACGGCATCGCCCAGCAGGTCATCGGGCAGTGGACCCTCAACTCGTGGGGGTACGTGTGGGGCACCGACCTCCGGACCACGGGCCCGTACCTGCGCTCCTTCTCGACGTTCACGCAGCCCTTCCCGTTCGGCTACTTCCTGATGCTCGTGATCGTCGTGGGCGTGTCCGTGTCGATGGGGGAGCCCGGGCGGCTGCGCAGCCGCCTGTTCTTCCTCTCGCTGCCGGTGCTGGGTGTGGCCCTGGTGTTCACGTTCGTGCGGGGTGCGTGGCTGGGGACCGCGATCGGGTTGCTGTACCTGGCGTTCCGCCGCCACAAGGTCCTCGTCTACGGGGTGCCGCTGGTGGTGGTGGCGGCCTTCCTGGTCCTGCCGGGAGCGAACTTCTCCAGCTCCGCGTTCGACTCGAAGAGCCTCGACCAGCGGACCACGGGCTGGTCGGAGAACATGAACCTGCTCCGGAGCGCGCCCCTGGGGCTGGGTACGGGGTCTACCGGCGCCGCCAAGGAGCGGGCGGGCCTCCAGGAGGCCGGCTTCAGCCACGCCCAGCTCACCTGGCCGCCCCAGGCGAACCGGTACCAGCCCGACAACTGGTACGTGAAGGTCGCGTTCGAGTTGGGTGTGCTGGGCTTGTGGCTGTGGATCGCCCTGATGGTGTCGATGCTGGTGTGGAGCCGCCGGGTCGAGGGGCGCGTCGAGGGCCACGACCGCGACCTGGTGGTCGCGTTCAGCGGGTTCCTGCTCGCGGCGATGGTCGTGTCGCTCATCGCGACCTTCTTCGAGGTCTGGCCGATGGACGTCTACTTCTGGATCTTCGTGGGTGTCGTGGCCACCCTCGCCCCCGACCGGACCACGGCGCGCCGCTCCGGCGTCGGTCCGCTCGCATCCCCGGAGGCGTCCGGCCTCGAGACGGCCGGTTCCACCACCGGGCCGGGGCTCTCGGAGGTGTGAGCGTGCCCTCGGCCGCGCTCCGTGTGGCCGTGCTCGCCGACACGATCGAGGGCCCCGGAGGGATGGGGCGCTACGCCCGTGAGCTGGTCGGGGCGCTCGCGCGCCGTGACGACGTCGAGCTCGTGGTCGTCGCTCCGCCCGAGGGCCGCGAGCGCGTCGCGGCGCTCCCGTCGGAGCGCACCGTACGGTTCCTCCCCCTGCCCGGGCGGGGCCAGGTCGCCGACGCGCTCTGGGAACGGCTGCGCCTCGGCTCCCCGCTCCGGGCCGCCGGGGTCGAGGTCGTCCACGGCACCAAGCACCTCCTGCCCCGGACCCGGCTGCCCTGCGTCCTCACCGTCCACGACCTGACCGTCCTCAGCCGCCCCGCCGAGGCCGGGCGTCTCCGGCGGCTGCTGCTGCCCTCCCAGTACCGGTCGGCGCTCGACCGGGCCGGGGCACTGCTCGCCGTTAGCGCGGCCACCCGCGATCGCCTCGCCGACTTCGACGCCGGGTGGAAGGCCAAGGCCGAGGTCGTCCCGAACGGGGCCAGCTCCGACCTCGCCCTCCTGGACCCGGAGCCCGTCGCCGGCCTGGCCGGGGTGCCGTTCGCGCTGGTGGTCGGCGACCTGTCGCCCCGCAAGAACGTCGACGTCCTCGCCGCCGTCTGGGACGACGTCCACCGCGAGACGGGCGCGGTCCTCGTCCTCGCCGGGGCCGGGGGGGAGAAGGGCTCGGACCTGACCCGCCGGCTCGACGACCTGGAGTCGCGCGGCCGGGCCCGACGCCTCGGGGCCGTCCCCGGGCCGGAGCTGCGCTGGTGCTACGAGAACTGCCGGGTCGTCCTGTTCCCGTCGATCGAGGAGGGGTTCGGCTTCCCCGTGCTCGAGGCCCGCACGTTCGGCGCTCCCGTGGTCGCGAGCACCGATCGCGCCCTGGTCGAAGCAGCTGCCGGCACGGCCGTCCACGTCGACGCGCACGACCGCCAGGGGTGGCGGGACGCCACCGTCAAGGTGCTGGCCGACGGTCGTGGCCACGGTTCCGGGAACGGCCCGGCGGGCACCGCCATGCCCACCTGGGACGAGCACGCCGCGGGTGCCGTGCGCCTGTACCGGAAGGTGCTCGGGGACGGCGGCCGGTGGGCCCGCAGCTCCGAGGACGGGTCGCGCCGGTGAGGGTCCTGATGATCTCCAGCCTGTGGCCCCCGAACGTGTTGGGCGGGGCGGAGCGGTACGCCCACAACCTCGGGGCCCGGCTCGAGGAGCGGGGCCACGAGGTCGCGGCGGTCACGATGGGTGCACCCGGCCGTGCGGTCGTCGACGAGGTGCGACCCTGGCCGTACCGGCTCGAGCAGTACGCCCGGGAGTCCCGGGCGCGCCGGTCGGTGTTCCACCTCCGCGACCTCTACAACCGCGACACCCGCCGCGTGCTGACCCGCGCGCTCGCCGACTTCCGCCCCGACGTGGTGCACTCCCACTCCGTCCAGGGGATGTCGGCCGCGGCGCTGACCCGGCCGTCGGAGATGGGGGTGGCCCACGTCCACACCATCCACGACTACTGGCTGCTCTGCCAGCGGGCGTCGATGGTCGCCAGCAACGGCACGGCTTGCCAGGACCTGTGCGGGGCGTGCGCCGCGGTCTCGCGCTTTCGCGCCCACGCGATGAGGCGCCACCACCCCGACGTGTTCATCGCCGTCTCCGAGGCGGTGGCGCGTGAGCACGCGCGGCTGCCGGCGGTGCGGGACCGCGTCCGGGTGGTGCTCAACGCCTACGACGACCGGACCCCGGCACCCGACCGCGGGGCCCGCGACGGGCCGCCCGTGTTCGGCTTCCTCGGCCAGCTCGTCGAGAGCAAGGGGATCCTCACCCTGCTGCGCGCCTTCGACCATCCCGATCTGGCCGGCGCCCGGCTCCGGATCGCCGGCGACGGGCGGCTGCGGCCCGAGGTCGAGGCGCGGAGGTCGTCCCGGATCGACTACCTGGGGTGGGTCGACGACGCCGGCCGCGACGAGCTCCTCGCGTCCATCGACTGCCTGGTCGTGCCGTCGGAGTGGAAGGAACCGGGGAGTCTCGTGATCACGGAGGCCCGGGCGGCCCGAATCCCGGTCATCGGCAGCCGGATCGGCGGCACCCCGGAGATGGTCACCGACGGATCAGCACCCCTGATGTTCGAGGCCGGCGACGTCGCCGGGTTGCGCGAGCGCATGGTCGCGTTCGCGACCGACCCCGACCGCTTCCGGCGCTTCGACGGTGGAGGCCCGACCTGGGAGGAGCACCTCCGGCTGGTGCTTCGGGCGTACGACGACGCCCGGGCCGCCGCCCTGTCGAGCGGGACGACGGCCGGGTAGGGTGCCCGGGGGGAAGAGGCCGCCACCCGGTGGTCCGGGGCGCACGACCGGGTGCGCGACCACCCCCGACGTGCCAGGACCGAAGGGGCCCACTGCCATGGAGGCCACCGCGCGCCGAGCTCGACCGCCCGAGGGCGGCGGTGCGGGCCGACGGGGAGAAGGGCTGGGGGCCGCCCCCGTCGGCGGGGTCGGCCCGGGCGCGTCCGTCCCGCCGCCGGTCGGGAACCGGGCGTCCGTCCGCGTCGCGATCGTGCTGGGCGTGCTGGTCGTGGCGGTGGGGGTGGCCCTGCGCTTCTTCACCCGTTCCGACCTCTGGTCCGACGAGGCGCTGGCGGTCAACATCGCCGACCTGCCCCTGCGGTCGCTGCGTAACGCGCTGCGCCAGGACGGCGCCCCGCCCCTCTACTACGGGCTTCTCCACGGCTGGGTCCGGGCGTTCGGGACCGGCAACTTCGGCACGCGGTCGCTCTCGGGCGTCTTCGCGGTCGCGACGCTGCCCCTGGCCTGGTCGGCGGGGGCGCACCTCGACGGGCGCCTCGCCGCCGAGGGTCGGGTGCGGGAGGGGAGCCGCCGGATCGCGGCGCTCACCCTCCTGATCCTCACCGCGTCGCCCTTCGCGCTGAGGTACGCCACCGAGGCGCGCATGTACTCGATGGTGATCTTCTGGGTGTTCCTCGGCTACGTCGCGGTGACGAGGTCGCTCGACCGGTCCCCCGGGCCCTGGCTCGCGGTGGTCGCGGCGACCACCGCGTTCGTCCTGTACTCCCACTACTGGGCCTTCCACCTCGTGGCCGTCGTCGGCCTGTGGCTCGTCGTGGAGGTCGTCCACGGGCACCGCCGCCGGGCGGCCGCGTGGACCCTCGGCGCGGTGGCGCTGGGCGCGTTGGCGTTCCTTCCCTGGCTCGACGTGTTCCTCTACCAACTCCGGCACACCGGTACGCCCTGGTTGGCACCGGCGAGCCTCAAGAGCGGCGCCGCCACGACGGCGACCGGCTTCGCCGGAGGATCGAAGGTCATGGCCCTCGTGCTCCTCGGCCTCGCCGGGTTGGGCGTCGTGTTCCGCCGGCTGGGAGCGGGTGGTTGGGAGCTCGACCGCAGCCGCGGCGTCCTCACGGGCTCGCGCCCGGAGGCGCTGATCGGCTCGGCGGTGGTGGTGGTCGGCCTGGTCTCCGGCCGGCTGCAGGGGTCCGCGTTCGAGGCGCGATACGCGGCCGTCGCGTTCCCTCTATTCGTGCTCTGCGTGGCGGCCGGGATCGCCGTCCTCGAGGGTCGAGCCGTCCGGGTCGGAGCCGTGACCGTGGTCGTCCTCGCCGGCTTCGTGATCGGCGGTCGCGCCCTGTGGGAGAACCGTACGCAGGCGTCCCAGTCGGCCGCGGTGATCCGGCGGGGCGCCGTGCCGGGCGACGTGGTCGCGTACTGCCCCGACTCCATCGCGCCCGACGTGAACCGCCTCCTACCCGGGGGAGAGGGCCTGACCCAGATGACCTTCCCCGGTGAGCGCGGCCCGCGCCGCATCGACTGGCGCGACTACGACGAGCGGGTGCGCCGGGCCGCGCCGTCGGCGTTCGCCCTCCGGGCCGTGCGGGAGGCCGGACCGCAGGGGACGGTCTGGTTCGTGTGGACCCACGGCGTCGAGTCGATGGCAGGGAAGTGCGAGCAGGTGATGCGCGCCCTCGGGCGCCTCCGGCCGGACCATGCCCCGTCGGTGGAGCCCGACTCCGACTTCTTCGAGAAGCAGGGGCTCATCCGGTACCCGCCGCCCCGGTCCTGAGCGGGGCGGCCGCCTCGCCCGTGGCGGGGGAGCGTTGACCTGTCCCGGGATGGGCGCGTCCGGCGACCGCGTCGAATTGTCACGGAGCGTGTTCCCGTCGTAGACTCCAGCCGGGCGAGAGGAACGTCGACGGGCGCTCATGGGCGTTCACGAACAGCGGTGTTCATGGGCGTTCGTGGCATTAATGGGCAGTGCATTGCGAGGAGACGGGTTTCTGCCTGCTCGCACATCCCGTAGCGATTCAGGGCCCTGAGCGGGACCGTCGAGCCCGCTCGGCATCCGGCCGCGGCGGCGAGCCGCCGAGGCCGGCGGAGAACGCCGGCACCGGATGCGGTCGCCGTCATAGATCCGGGTCCCCGGCGTATACGGGACGTACGCAGGCCACGGAGGGCGTGGGGTGCAACAGCCCTGCACGGGAGGCAGATGAACACCGATCGGTTGGTGTTGCACGGGCGTGACGCGCCGCGCGCCGCCGCTGAGTTCGGGTCGGCGCTCGCGCCGGGTCGGGGCGCGCCCTGGCTTCGGCGGGTCCTGCTGATAGTCGACGGCGCGTGCGTGCTCGCGGCGTGGGCCGCGGTGATAGTGGTCTTCTCGGGTGCCTTCCTGCCCGAGCCCTGGTCGGCTGCCGACGCCGCGATCGGTGTGGCGGTCCTCACGGCCGGAACCCTCGCCGTGATCGGCGGCCAGAAGCTGTACCAGGCCCGGGTGTGCGGCGTGCGGGCGGTGGAGACCGCGGGCCTCGGACGGGCCGCGGCCCTGTCGGGCCTGGTGGGCTACCTGGCGGCGAGGCTGCTCGGCGAAGACCTCGGAGCGTGGGCGATCGTGGCCGGCGTCGGGCTCACGTTCGTGTTCCTGACCATGGGCCGGGCGGCCTACGGAGGGTGGTTGCGGCGGGTTCGCACCCAGGGCCGCTACTGCCGCCCGGTGGTCCTCATCGGGTCGGCGGCCGAGGGCTTCGAGCTGGCGCGCCTCGTCGACCAGCACCCCGAGCTCGGGTTCCGGCTCTGCGGCGTGGCTGGTGACCGGCCCGATCCCGCCACCTGGCCGGCCGAGGTGCCGTGGCTCGGCGGGCTCGACGACGTCGAGCACGTCCTGGCCCGGGAAGGCGCCAACGGTGTGATCATCGCCGCCAGCGACGTCGGGCCCGACGACCTCAACCGCGTGTCGCGCGAGCTCCTCGACATCGGCGCCCACGTCCACATCTCCAGCGGACTCCGCGGCATCAGCCACCACCGCCTCCGGGCCCTGCCCTTCGCCCACGAGCCGCTCTTCTACCTCGAGCAGAACACGCTCTCGGTCTGGCAGCGGGCCGTCAAGCGGACCATCGACGTGGTCGCCTCGGTCCTGCTGCTCGTGCTCTCGGCCCCGCTGATGCTCGTGGCGGCGCTGGCAATCAAGCTCGGCGACCGCGGCCCCGTCCTGTTCCGGCAGTCCCGGGTCGGCCTCGACGGCCGCCCGTTCACGCTCTACAAGCTCCGGACGATGGTCCCCGACGCCGAGGAGCGCCTGGTCGATCTCACCCACACCAACCAGCGGCGCGGTGGTCCGCTCTTCAAGCTCGCGGCCGACCCCCGCCGCACGCGGGTCGGCCACGTCCTGGAGCGCGCCAGCATCGACGAGCTGCCCCAGCTCTGGAACGTGCTGCGGGGCGAGATGAGCATCGTGGGCCCCCGCCCGGCGTTGCCGCACGAGGTGGCCCAGTTCGACGACGAGCTGCTCGCGCGCCACCGCGTCCCGCCCGGCATCACGGGGCTATGGCAGGTGGAGGGACGCGACAACCCGGCCTTCGACGTCTACCGGCGCCTGGACCTCTTCTACATGGAGAACTGGTCGTTGGGGCTCGACCTGGCGATCGTGTTCTCGACCGTCCAGGCGGTCTTCGGTCGGATCCTGCACCAGGTGCGCCTGTTGTTCTCCCGGCGTCGCCCGTCCCGCCCCCGTCGCGCGGTCGGGCTCGACGAGGTCTCGTGAGAGCGCTTCCCGGCGACTGGTCGCGCCCGATCGTCTTCTGCGCCGCCACGCCGTGGCACGGGAACCGCATGGGCAACCAGCACATGGCCGCCCACCTGGCGCGGTTCGCTCCGGTCCTGTACGTGGATCCCGGGGTCTCGCGCCTCGCGGGGTTTCTACGGCGTTCCTCTGCCGCGCACGCGCGCAAGCCGCTCGAAGTCGTAGCCGACGGCGTAGCGCAGTTCACGCCGCCCGCTTGGCCGGGGCAGAACCGCCCCGGGATGCGTCGTCCGACCGATGCCGTCGTGCGGCGAGCGATCCGGGGGGTGCTCAGGGCATCCGGGGCGCGTCCCTCCGCCATCGTCGTGTCGGGTCTCGACGACGTCTTCGGTGCGGCGCCGGGCTCCCTCAGGGTGCTCTACGGCACCGACGACTTCGTCGCCGGCGCCGAGTTGATGGGGATCTCGGCCGGTCGCCTCGAGCGCGACGAGCGGGCGAGGTTGGAGGAGGCCGATCTCGTGGTCGCGGCCTCGCCTGTCCTGGCGGAGCGCTGGAGGACCCTGGGCCGCGACCCGGTCCTGGTCCCCAACGGATGCGACGTCGACACGTTCGCAGCGGTCGACGCCGAACCGTGGCCGTCCGACGTCGTCCTCCCCCCGCCGATCGCCGGGTTCGTCGGTCACCTCTCGCACCGCATCGATGTCAGCCTCCTGGAGGAGGTCGCTCGTCGGGGTAACTCCCTCCTCATCGTCGGCCCACGCCAGAACGGGTTCGACATGACGCGCGTAGACGCGCTGCTGGCCCTGCCCAACGTCCAGTGGGTCGGACCTCGATCCTTCGAGGCGCTCCCCGCGTACCTCCGGGCCATCGACGTGGGCCTGGTGCCCTACGCGGCCTCCGGCTTCAACCGGGCCAGCTTCCCGCTCAAGGTCCTCGAGTACCTGGCGGCGGGGCGGGGCGTGGTCTCCACGCCTCTTCCCAGCGTGGAGTGGCTCGGCACCGACCTCGTCTCCGTCGCCACCGGGGCGACGGAGTTCGGCGACGCGGTGGAACGCGCGTTCCGTGGCGCGCGAAGCTCCGAACTCGTGGCGGCCCGGCGGGAGCTCGCCCGGCGTCACAGCTGGCGGTCAAGGGCGGAGACCCTTGCAGCGTCAATGGGACTGGGCAACTCGGAAGCACCCGCGCCCATCGTCGATGGGGTTCACGGATCTTCCGATCTGCGGCCCGGTCGACCACGCACAGTGGTATAGATTCGATCGCCTGCTGATCGTGTCCTCGGGAGGCTCGGTGGGAAGCACACACAGGGACGTGTACGTAGGGGTCGCGCGGCGGGTCCGTCGGGCCGTGGCCGGCGTCCCCGCTCGGCGCGCCCTTGCTGTGGTCGCCGCGGCCGCCCTCGTCGCCGCGACGCTTGCCGTCCTTCCGCTCGTCCCGGCGCCGACGTCGGCCGCCGGCCCGTGCGACCCGCCGATCGCCAACCCCGTCGCCTGCGAGAACACGAAGCCGGGTACGCCTCCGTCGCAATGGTTCACGACGTCCGACGAGAGCATCCAGGGCTTCCCCACCGATATCAGCACCAACGTCGGGGGAACCGTCAGGTTCAAGATCAACACCCCGTCGACCAGCTACTCGATCGACATCTACCGCATCGGGTGGTACCAGGGGAACGGCGCCCGCAAGGTGGCGTCGATCAGCCCGAGTGCGACGCTGCCCCAGAGCCAACCGGCCTGCCTCTCCGACCCGACCACGGGTCTCGTCGACTGCGGCAACTGGGGGGTGTCCGCGTCGTGGGACGTCCCGGCCGACGCGGTGTCGGGGCTCTACTTCGCGTACCTCAACCGCAACGACGCCTCCGCCGACAACGTGATCCCGTTCGTGGTGCGCCAGGACTCGTCCACGTCGAAGGTCCTGTTCCAGACCAGCGACACCACGTGGCAGGCCTACAACCGCTACGGGGGGAACAGCCTCTACTTCGGCAACCCGGTGGGTCGGGCCTACAAGGTGAGCTACAACCGGCCCCTGCGCGGCGCGAGCGAGGAGAACGAGCTCTGGAACGCCGAGTACCCGATGATCCGCTGGCTGGAGCGCAACGGCTACGACGTCTCGTACCAGAGCGGCATCGACACCGACCGCCTCGGTGCCGCGAACATCCAGCACCACCAGGTGTTCCTCACCGCCGGCCACGACGAGTACTGGTCCGGGAACCAGCGGGCCAACGTGGAGGCGGCACGCGACGCCGGCGTGAACATGGCCTTCTTCAGCGGCAACGACGTGTTCTGGAAGACCCGCTACGAGCCCAGCATCGACGGATCCGGGACCACCTACCGCACGCTCGTCTGCTACAAGGGCACGCACGACAACGCCCAGATCGACCCGACCGGCATCTGGACGGGCACGTGGCGCGACCCGCGCTTCAGTCCCCCGGCCGACGGCGGACGCCCCGAGAACGCGCTGCTGGGGACCATCTTCACGGTGAACGGCGTGCGGAACGACGCCATCACCGTCCCGGCCGCCTACAAGGGCATGAGGCTCTGGCGCAACACGTCGATCACGTCGCTGCCGACGGGAGGGGTGGCGACGTTCCCGGTCGGCACGCTCGGCTACGAGTGGAACTCCGACCTCGACAACGGCTTCCGGCCCAAGGGGCTCATCGACCTCTCGTCGACGACGATCACCATGGACGGCGACTACGTCATCCAGGACAACGGCTCGAACTACGGCCCGGGGACCGCTACCCACAACCTCACCCTCTACCGGGCGGCGAGCGGGGCGCTCGTCTTCAGCGCGGGCACCGTGCAATGGGCGTGGGGTCTCGACTCCGAGCACAGCCGTGGCGACGAACCGGCCGACCCCCGGATGCAGCAGGCGACCGTGAACCTCTTCGCCGACATGGGTGTCCAGCCGGCCACCCTCCAGTCGGGCCTGGTGGCGGCCACCGCGTCGACCGACACCACGGCGCCGACCGCGACGATCACCAGTCCCGCGGCCGGCGCGACCGTCTACACCGGGCAGGCCGTCACGATCAGCGGGACCGCGACCGACGTGGGCGGGGGCGTGGTGGGCGGCGTCGAGGTCTCCGTCGACGGCGGTACGACCTGGCACCCGGCCCAGGGCACCACGAGCTGGAGCTACGCCTGGACGCCCACGCAGACCGGCTCCATGTCGATACTGGCCCGGGCCACCGACGACAGCGTCAACACCCAGTCCACCCCGGTGAGCCGGGCCGTCGACGTCACCTTCCAGTGCCCGTGCACCATCTTCGGGAACCAGGTGCCGAACACGCCGTCGGTCACCGACACCACCCCCACCGAGGTAGGGGTCAAGTTCCGCTCCGACGTCGCCGGGCAGGTCACCGGCGTGCGGTTCTACAAGGGTACCGGCAACACCGGAACCCACACCGGCCACCTCTGGACCTCCACGGGGACGCTGCTCGCGACCGTCACCTTCGCCGGTGAGACGGGGTCCGGCTGGCAGACGGCCAACTTCCCGTCCCCGGTGTCGATCAACGCCAACACCACCTACGTCGTGTCGTACTTCGCCCCCAACGGCCGCGTCGCGGGCGACAACAACGCCTTCACCAACGCCGGGGCCGACGTCGCTCCTCTCCACGCCCTGAAGTCGGGCGTCGACGGCGCCAACGGCGTCTACAACGACGGCGGGTCCGGCTTCCCCACCTCGAGCTACCGTGACTCGAACTACTGGGTCGACGTGGTGATGAGCGCCGACAACGGCCCCGACACCACGCCGCCCACCGTCACCGCGCGGGTCCCGGCCGACGGCGCCACCGGCGTGAACGTGGGCGTGAAGCCCACCGCGGTGTTCAGCGAGGCGGTCCAGCCGTCGACCGTGTCGATCGCCGTCACGGGGCCGGGTGGACAGGCCGTCCCGGGGACCGTCGCCTACGACGCCGGGGCGCTGGCCGCGACCTTCACCCCGACCGCGCTGCTCGCGACCTCGACCGCGTACACCGTCACGGTCAGCGGGGCCAAGGACCTGGCCGGCAACACCATGGCGCCGACCTCGTGGGGGTTCACCACCGCGGGCGTCGCCACCTGCCCGTGCTCGATCTGGAGCAGCGACACCGTACCTACCAACGCCGCCTCCTCCGACGGTGCCGCCGTGGAGGTGGGCGTCAAGTTCCGCTACGCCGCGGCCGGCCTGGTGTCGGGGATCCGCTTCTACAAGGGAGCCGGCAACACCGGTACGCACGTCGGCAACCTGTGGACGTCCTCGGGCCAGCTCCTCGCCACCGGCACCTTCGTCAACGAGACCACCACCGGCTGGCAGACCCTCACGTTCGCCAACCCGGTCGCGATCGCGGCGAACACCACCTACGTGGCGTCGTACTTCGCCCCCAACGGGCACTACGCCTGGGACGCCAACTACTTCACGGCCTCCGGGTACGACAACCCGCCGGTCTCGGCGCTCCAGTCCGGGGCCGACGGACCCAACGGCGTGTACCGGTACGGGGCGAACAGCGGCTTCCCGACCGACAGCTATCAGGGAACGAACTACTGGGTCGACGTCGTGGTGGGGCCCGACAACACACCTCCGATCGTCACCGCCACCACGCCGGGCTCGGGTGCCACCGGGGTCTCGATCGGGGCCAAGGCGTCGGCGACGTTCAGCAAGCCGGTCCAGCCGGCCACCGTCACCTTCGAGCTCCGCAACGCGTCCAACCAGGTCGTGCCGGGATCGTCATCGGTCGACCCCGCCAACACGGTGGCCACGTTCACACCGTCGAGTGCGCTCTCCTCGGGTGCGACGTACACCGCCACCGTCAGCGGAGCCAAGGACCAGCAGAACAACACCATGAGCCCGCACAGCTGGTCGTTCACGGTCGGCGGCCCCGCCGCGTGCCCGTGCTCGATCTTCAGCAGCGACCAGGCTCCGGCCGCGGGGTCGTCCGCCGACGTCACCCCGACCGAGGTGGGTGTGAAGTTCAGGGCCACCACGAGCGGCTTCGTCACCGGGGTGCGCTTCTACAAGGGGACGGCGAACACCGGAACGCACGTGGGCAGCCTCTGGACCACGAGCGGTCAGCTCCTCGCGTCGGCCACGTTCACGGGTGAGACGGCCTCGGGCTGGCAGTCCGTCCAGTTCGGTGCCGCCGTGCCGGTCACCGCCGGTACCACCTACGTGGCCTCGTACTACGCGCCCAACGGCCGGTACGCCGCGACCCTCGACGGCTTCGCCGCGGCCGGGATCGACAACCCGCCGTTGAGCGCACTCCAATCGGGGGTCGACGGTTCGAACGGTGTGTACCGCTCGGGTAGCACCGGGTTCCCCAACGACAGCTACCGGTCCACCAACTACTGGGTCGACGTGACCTTCACGCCGGGCTCCGCGGTTCCCGTGACCGTGACCGACACCACCTCCACGCAGTTCCTGGCCGGCACCGTGGCGGGCACCGCGGTGACCGAGAGCCTCGACGGCGAGGTCAGCCTCGCTCCCGCGGCGGGGGCCGAGATGTACGGGTCCTCGCTGCCCGCCGGCTTCTCGTCGGCGCCGTCGCGCTCGGGCGGTACGGCCCGGGTGTCGGCCGGCCTGCTGTCCGTCGAGGGGGCCCGGGCGTACAGCACCTCCCCGTTCGGGGTCGGTAGGACGCTCACGTTCCGGGCGTTCTTCCGGGCCGGGGCTGCCGAGCAGGTGGCCGGCCTCGGCGGCACGGGCAGTGCGGGGCCGCCCTGGGCGGTGTTCTCCACCCGCGGCGGCGGCCGGCTGTGGGCCCGGACCGCGGCGTCCGGATCGTCGTACGCCGACACGTCCCTGGGCACCGCCGCCCTCGGAGGCTGGCACGTGTTCGCGATCACGTGGAACCCCGGCAGCGTCATCTACAGCATCGACGGGACGGTGGTGGCCAACCACGCGGTGGCCCCGGCGGGTCCGCTGGGAGTCCTGGTCGGGGACCGGCGCGTGGAGGGTCGGCCGCTCCAGGTCGACTGGATCCGTCTCGGGCCGTTCGCGGCGACCGGCACGTTCACCTCGCGCGTCTTCGACTCCGGGGGTGCCACGACCTGGACGTCGGGTTCGTGGCTCCAGGACGTGCCGGCGGGGGCCTCACTGTCGGTCTCGGTACGGGCCGGGAGCACGCCGGTCCCCGACGGGACGTGGGGTGCCTTCGCGCCGGTGTCCAGCGGTGGCCCGGTCAACGCGTCGGGTCGGTACCTCCAGTACCAGGTGACGATGGCGCCGAGCCCGGCGGGCGACCCGCCGTTCCTGTCGTCGATCTCGTTCCTGGGAACGCAGTGACGCCCCGTTCGTCCTCGGTAGCCTGACTTCCGTGCCTGCCGCCGGAGGACCGGTCGGCGTCGCGGTGGTCGGCGCCGGCTACTGGGGCCCGAACCTCGTCCGCAACCTCGGGGCGCACCCCCGCTGCGACCTGCGCTGGGTGTGCGACCGCGACCTCGACCGCGCCGCCGCGGCGGTGGGCCGCCACAGCACCGTAGGGGTCACCGACCGGGTCGCCAAGGTCCTCGACGACGAGTCGGTGGAGGCCGTGGCGGTGGCGACCCCGGCCGCGACCCACGCCGAGGTCGTGACCGCGTGCCTGGAGGCCGGCAAGCACGTCCTGGTGGAGAAGCCCCTGGCGGCGTCGGTCGCCGAGGGGCGGGCGCTCGTCGCCGCCGCCGAGACCCACGACCGGGTCCTGATGTGCGACCACACCTACTGCTACACGCCCGTGGTCCGCCGGATCCGTGAACTGGTTCGCAGCGGCGCGCTGGGCGAGATCCACTACGTCGACTCGGTCCGGATCAACCTGGGGCTCGTCCAGCGCGACGTCGACGTCTTCTGGGACCTGGCGCCCCACGACCTGTCGGTCCTCGACGTCGTGCTCCCGCCGGAGCGTCGACCGGTGGCCGTCGCCGCCCACGGGGCCGACCCGATCGGTGCCGGCCGCGCCTGCGTCGGCTACCTGACCCTCCCGCTGGGCGGGGGGGCGATCGCCCACGCCCACGTGAACTGGCTCAGCCCGACGAAGATCCGCACCACGATCGTGGCCGGATCGCGGCGCATGCTGGTCTGGGACGACCTCAACCCGTCGCAGCGCCTCAGCATGTACGACACCGGCGTGGAGCGGTTGGAGCCCGGTGAGGACGACACCCGGCGGGAGGCGATGATCTCCTACCGCATCGGCGACATGACGGCCCCGGCTCTCGCCGAGCGGGAGGCGCTGGCCGCGGTCGTCGACGAGCTCGTCGCCGCGGTGCGCGAAGGCAAGCCGCCGCTCACCGACGGTCGGTCGGGCCTGCGGATACTGGAGATCCTGGAGGCGGCGACGGCCAGCCTCGACGCCGGCGGGGCGACGATCCCGCTGGGCGGCGCACCCGCCGGGGACAGGCACGAGGACGGCGGTCGCCGTCCCGGCAGCGGGCGGGGTGCTGCGGAGGCGGATCGGCCGTGAAGGGGTCGCGGGTCCTCATCACGGGCGGCGCCGGCCTCATCGGATCCACCATCGCCGACCAGCTCGTCGACCTCGGCGTGGCCGAGATCGTGGTTCTCGACGATCTCAGCCGGGGCCGGCTGTCCAACCTGGCGGCCGCGTCCGACCGGGGTCCGGTCACGACCGTCGAGGGCGACATCCGCGACCGCAAGCTGGTGCGGAGCCTGCTCGACGGCATCGACGTCCTCTTCCACCAGGCCGCCCTGCGGATCACCCAGTGCGCCGCGGAGCCCCGCCTGGCGCTCGAGGTGCTCGTCGACGGCACGTTCACGGTCCTGGAGGCCGCGGTGGAGGCGGGCGTCCCTCGCACGGTGGCGGCTTCGTCGGCCTCGGTGTACGGCCTGGCCGACGAGTTCCCCACCCCGGAGACCCAGCACCCGTACCACAACCGCACCCTCTACGGCGCGGCGAAGGTCTTCAACGAGGGGCTGCTGCGCAGCTTCCACGACATGTACGGCCTCGACTACGTGGCCCTCCGGTACTTCAACGTCTACGGGCCCCGCATGGACATCCACGGCGTCTACACCGAGGTGCTGGTCCGGTGGATGGAGCGCATCGACGCCGGGGAGCCGCCGCTGATCCTCGGCGACGGTCACCAGACCATGGACTTCGTCTTCAGCACCGACATCGCCCGGGCCAACATCCTCGCCGCCCGGTCGGATGTCACCGACCGGGTCTTCAACGTCGCCAGCGGCGCCGAGACGAGCCTGCGCGAGCTGGCTGCCGCGCTCCTCGACGTCATGGGCTCCGATCTCGAGCCCGAGTTCGGCCCCGAGCGGTCGGTGAACCCGGTGTCCCGGCGCCTGGCCGACACGCGCGCGGCACGGGAGGCCCTGGGCTTCGAGGCCGAGGTCGACCTTCACGAGGGGCTTCGCCGCCTGGTCGACTGGTGGCGGGCCGAACGGGCCGCGGCGGAGCAACCGTGACCGCGGCCGGCACCGGCACGATCCCCATCATGCGCCCGTGGCTGGGGCGCGAGGAGGCCGAGGCCGCGGCCGAGGCGGTGGCGTCGGGGTGGGTCGCGCAGGGACCCCGGGTGGCCGAGCTCGAGCGGGCCGTCGCGGCGCGCGTCGGGGCGGCCGACGGGGTGGCCGTCTCCTCGTGCACCACGGCGCTGCACCTCGCCCTGGTCGTGCTGGGTGTCGGGCCCGGCGACGAGGTGGTCGTGCCCTCCCTCTCCTTCGTCGCCACGGCGAACGTGGTCCGGTACGTCGGGGCGACACCCGTCTTCGCCGACGTGGAGCCGGCCACCGGCAACCTGGCTCCCGGCACCATCGAACCGGTGCTGTCGCCACGGACGCGGGCGGTGATCCTCGTCCACCAGGGCGGGGTGCCGGCCGACGTCGACGCCGTCCGGGGCCTCTGCGCCCCGCGGGGTGTGGAGATCGTCGAGGACGCCGCGTGCGCGATCGGGGCCGAGCTCTACGGCCGGCCGGTCGGGGCCCACTCCGACCTCGTCGCGTTCTCGTTCCACCCGCGCAAGGTCATCACCACGGGCGAGGGAGGGATGGTGATGACCCGGCGACCCGAGCACGCCGCGAGGCTTCGCCGCCTCCGTGAGCACGGCATGAGCGTCAGCGCCGCCGACCGGCACGCCCGCCGGGAGGTGGTGCTGGAGGAGTACCTCGAGGTCGGCTTCAACTACCGGATGACCGACATCCAGGCCGCCGTGGGCCTGGTGCAGCTCGAGCGCCTCGACGCGATCGTCGAGCGGCGCCGATCCCTGGCCACCCGCTACCGCGATCGGCTGGCGGGCCTGCCCGGCCTCCGCCTCGTCGACGACCCTCCTCACGGCCGGTCGAACTTCCAGTCGATGTGGGCGTTGCTGCCCGACGACTTCCCCGTCTCGCGCGACGACTTGCTCCAGCTGCTCCTCGACCGGGGGATCTCGGCCCGGCGCGGCATCATGGCCTCCCACCTCGAGCCCGCGTACGCCGCCACCCCCCACGTCCCGCTGCCGGTGACCGAGCGCCTGACCTCCGGTAGCCTCATCCTTCCGCTCTTCCACGAGATGACCGAGGCCGACCAGAACCGTGTGGTCGAGGGGCTGTACTCGGCCGCGGGGACGCGCGAGCGGTGAGGCCCGTCCCCCTCCTCATCGTCGGTTCGGGCGGCTTCGCACGGGAGACGGCGGAGGCGGTGCGGGCCGGGGCCGCCGATCCGGCCGCCGGGGCGCTCCGGGTGATCGGGCTCCTCGACGACGATCCGTCCCGCCACGGTGCCCAGGTCGACGGGCTGCCCGTACTGGGCCCGTCCGACGCCGTCGCCGACCACCCCGAGGCCCGCGTCGTGGTCTGCACAGGGAGCCCGGCCGACTACGGGTCGCGGCGCCGGATCGTCGAGCGCCTCGACCTCGCTGCGGAACGCTGGGCGACGGTCGTCCACCCCGCGGCGGTGCTCGCCCCGTCGACCCGGCTCGGCGTCGGGACCGCGGTCCTGGCCTCGGTGGTCGCGACAGCCTCGGTGGGCGTGGGGGAGCACGTCGCGGTCATGCCGGGAGTGATCCTCACCCACGACGACGAGGTCGGCCCGTTCGCCACCTTGGGGGCCGGCGTCCGCCTCGGCGGGGGGGTGACCGTGGAGACCGGCGCTTACCTCGGTGCCGGTTCGGTGGTCCGCGAGCGGCTTACGATCGGAGCCGGGGCCCTCGTGGGCATGGGCGCGGTCGTCACCCGCGACGTCCCCCCCGGCGAGGTCTGGGTGGGCGTCCCGGCCCGGCGGCTGCGGGAAGCGACGGGTCGGTCGTGACGGTGGCGGTGGTGGGGGTGTCGCTCGTCGGGTCGGGAGGCAAGCGGGCGGCGCGGCCGGGATGAGGATCGTCGTCTACCCGCACACGCTCGACGTCGGCGGCAGCCAGCTCAACGCGGTCGAGCTGGCGGCCGCGGTCCGCGACCGGGGCCACGAGGTGAGCGTGTTCGCGCCGGAGCACGGTCCGCTCGCCGACCGGATCGAGGATCTCGGCCTGCCGCTCGACATCTCCGCCGGGTGGCGCCGGCGCCCGTCGGCCTCGATCATGCAGGAGCTGACCCGCCTCACCGCCGCCGGGTCGGTCGACCTGGTCCACGCGTACGAGTGGCCGCCGTGCCTCGAAGCGTTCGGAGGCCCGCATCGACGGCGCGGGGTGCCCATCCTGTGCACCGTCATGTCGATGGGGGTGTCGGAGATGATCCCTCCCTCGGTTCCGCTGGTCGTCGGTACCGAGCAGATCGCGGCGGCGAACCGTGGCCGTCCGGGACCGGTCACCGTCCTCGAGCCGCCGGTCGACACCGTGTCGAACCACCCGGGAGCCTCCGGTGCCGAGCTCCGGTCCCGTCTCGGGCTCGATCCGTCACTCCCGACGGCCGTGATCGTCTCCCGGCTGGCCCATGAGCTGAAGCAGGAGGGGATCGAGCGAGCGATCGAGGCTGTCGGCCGGCTGGTGGCTCGGGGGATCGGCCTCCAGCTCGTGATCGTCGGTGACGGCCCCGCCCGCGACGCCGTCGCCGCCCGGGCCGGCTCCGTCGACGGCCGTGCCGGTGGGCGGCGCGTCTTCCTCACCGGCGAGCTGCGCGACCCGCGCCCCGCCTACGCGGCCGCCGACGTCGTGCTCGGGATGGGGGGATCCGCGCTGCGGGCCATGG
>WBZO01002227.1_pt1 | contig 25986 bp, 27 predicted proteins | sample 5204261 | NCBI WGS metagenome assembly WBZO01 (sample SAMN12412400, study PRJNA552823) | activated sludge metagenome | isolation source: activated sludge from anammox sidestream of wastewater treatment plant... | place: USA: North Carolina | collected 2017-09
GGATTGACATGCTTTCAACTGGAATTAAAACGCCAATTGGCATAAAAATCTTTGGCCCAGATTTAAGTGTTGTCCAAAAACTGGGAAAACAAATAGAAGTTGTTATCAAAAAATTGCCAGGGACTTCTACGGTCTATGCCGAACGGGTTAGCGGTGGGCGCTATATAACAATTAATATCAATCGGGAGGCAGCTGCCCGTTATGGATTAAATATAGCTGATGTTCAAACCATTATTCAATCAGCAATTGGCGGTGAAAATGTAAGTCAGACCATTGAAGGACGTGAGCGTTATCCAATTAATATCCGTTATCCTCGCGAGATTCGTGATTCTATTAATAAGCTAAAATGGCTGCCATTAGTTACCCCGTCTGGCGCAACCGTACCACTTGGTGAAATTGCTCAAATCCAGATTGATAATGGCCCGGATATGATTAGAAGTGAAAATGCCAAGCTTGATGGATTAGTTTATATTGATATAAATGGTTCAGACCTAGCAGGCTATGTTAAAACCGCACAGCAAGTAATTGCTAGTCAAGTAAAACTTCCGGCTGGCTACTCCATTGCTTGGTCAGGGCAGTATGAATATATGGAAAGAGCCAAAGAACGATTAGCTTATGCAGCCCCCATAACTTTAGTTATTATTGCTCTATTGCTTTACTTCTGTTTCGGGCGGTTAACTGAAGTATTAATGATTCTATTCTCTCTACCGTTTGCCTTAGGTGGCGGAATCTGGATTGTCTATTTACTTGGTTACAACTTATCCGTTGCGGTTAGTGTTGGATTTATTGCCTTGAGCGGGGTAGCTGCTGAAACTGGGGTAATTATGCTAGTCTACCTAAACCATGCTTTAGAAGAACGGCGCTGCATTGCACAACAAGAAAACCGGAAATTAACTAATGCTGATATTAAATTAGCGGTAATGGAAGGAAGTTTATTACGTTTAAGGCCCAAAATAATGACTGTTTGCGCAATTATTGGTGGGCTATTACCAATAATGTTGTTTGGCGGTACCGGCTCAGAGGTAATAAGCCATATTGCCGCTCCAATGATAGGCGGCATGGTTAGTAGTACTATTTTAACGCTGCTAGTTATTCCTTGTGTTTACTTAGTGTGGAATCAATATCAAAATGCAAAAAAATAATTTACTGTGGTTAATTCCAGCAATAACCTTAGCAAGCTGTTCAATATTTAGCCAGCCATACACTAAACCTGATTTGGGAGTACCGAGTACCTGGAATAAAAGTGACGAAGATTTGAATATGACAGCAATAAACCAGGCTGAAAGCTTAGCAGAATTAAAATGGTGGAAGCAATTTGATGACCCGAGTCTAAATCAAATTATTGAAAGTGCTTTACTTAATAATAATGATATTAAGATTGCAATGGCTAATTTAGCCAATGCCCAAGGACAATTAAAACAAGTACAGTTTGGTTGGATTCCGAATATTCCGGTAGTTCTAGGTTTTAGCCAGATGTGGGCATTTAATAATCCTGGGTATTTCCTAGGCTTATTTCCTAGTTATACGCTAAACATATTTAGTCAGATTAAAGCCCAGGAACAAGCTAAACATCAGCTAGAAGTTTCCAAATACGCAACGGATAGCGCCAGACTAACTATAATTGGCCAAGCTGCCAGCAGCTACTTTACTTTAGCTAGCCAGAAACGCCAGTTACAATTAACGCAAGAATTATTAAAAATATATAAAGAGCGTGAAATAGCCTATCGCAAACAATTTGAGCTAGGCTTAGCTGATGCCAAAACAGTATCAAATGCAGCTAGTGATGTAATGCAAACCGAAGCGCAGCTATCAACTTTAGAAAATAATATCTCAGTTAGCCAGAATGCCCTACGCTATCTAACTAACCAAAACCCAGGCAAGCTTGATTTATTAACTTCTTTTGATAAACTAAATGCTAATAGCATAGCTCCAGGTAGCTTACCCGCTACAGTGCTTGCTAACCGCCCAGATGTAAGGGCTGCAGAAGAACAATTAAAAGCCAGCAATGCTGGAGTAGGATTAGCTTATTCAAATTTATTGCCTTCAATCCAATTGGATGATTTCGTAGCGGCTACCTCACCAACAGCTAGTGGAATTGGTAATCCAATGGGCATGAATATGGGGGAAGCTTACTTAAATGTACCGCTACTTAATCCAAAGGCTTATGGGCAAATTGATTCCAGCAAAGCCCAATACTCAAAAGATTACTATACTTATGAACAAACGGTACGAAAAGCTTTACGTGATGTTGAAAATGATTTATCGGCTCATCGCCTTTACGCTAAACGTTATGATGATTTTGCCCATGCCAACCTTAGCTTAGCGCAAGGATGCAATAATGAAATAGTTCAATTTCAAAATGGTTTAAGTAATTATACTGCGGTTTTAGAGTGTCAGCTTGGATTACAACAAGCACAAATTGCTTTAACCCAAAGTAAATTAGATAAATTATTAGCTATCGTGGTTTTATATCAAGATTTAGGTGGAGGTTATGCTGTAACAACCACAATAAATCAATTAACAAAATAAACATAAAATAAAAGGTAATCTATGTCTACAAGTACAATGGAACTACACCTAACATTATTGTTAATTACTATCGCCTTTTGTGGGTACTTAGTAGGTTATCTTACTGGCATTAATAAAGTCAGTTTGGAAAGTAATAAAAAATTGTTAGTTTTAAAATTGTTGGCAATAATCGTGTGTGTTTTTGTAATTTTGGGAATTGCTCAAAGCATCTCGAAATATTTACATGAATCAAACACATGTATAGAACATAAAATGTAATAAATTGATAGGATTTAAAATGAAAAAATTACTTGTTCCATTAATTGTTTTAACAATTCTAAGTGCTTGCTCTTCCGATAAAGCTCCTAATAAATCAGATACCGTGGTTTATATGTCAACCATTAAAGCACCTAAAAACTGTAAGTATATCGGTGAGGTATATGGGCCACATGAAACTTTTACTTCAGAAGCTAACGTTCATCTTGGGAAAAATATTTCTCAGCTTCATATAAATAGGGCAAAAGTTCTTGGTGCTAATTATGTTGAAATGAACTCGTCATTAGATGGTGGCAAAGCATATTTATGTCCAACTTCAGAATTACAACAGTTACAATAATAAAGTTCATTGCAATAGTTAGAGTATTGATTAATAAGTGATTAACGTTACTTTATGTTGGATTTGACCCAATGGAGCCAATCATACAAAGATATAGTTGAGCTATTGCTATAATTTATGTATGGCAATAGTTATAGCATAATATCAAAAAAATCTGCGGTTTGGGAATGGCACCCCATTTACTACATTTTCAAATTTAGTACCGACTAAGTCGAATTTTTTAAAACCTAGAATCTGACAAGCAAGGCTGTCTGTATACCCCATCCAACCGAGTGCACCAAAAAAATAAGTTATTGTTGCAGCAAAAAATGCAATCCAAAACAAAACTTGAAAACTAAACAAATTAGTATGATTAATAACAAAATTAAATAACAAAAAAATAGAATAATAACCAATAAATCCTAAAAATAAAAATAGAAAGCAGCTAATCGAAGCAATTGTAATTGATATGTATTTCATTATTTACACTGTTACTTCTTTAATTACTTTTATTAATTCTTTATAATCGTTAGACGAATTCTTATTAATCAGTCTCAATATAACAGATATTAAAGTCCACAATCTCCACTCTAATTTATCATGATCATTTTCAAATTTTTTTGTCTGCCCGAAAAATGTTGGTAACGAAATCAAAAATTGAGTATTAATTTTTTTTCTAAAAATACTTTCTAATATTTCTATCAATTCGCCATTATTCAAGTAGCTTAATTTTTGATTTTTTAAAATCTTCTGAGCCGATTCAAGTAACTCTGCATGCTTCATATTTACAACTTAAAACTATTTAATTAACATTATTATAATATTAAATTAATATTATTATAACATTAAATTAAATATAAATGTTAAGTTTATTTAACTTTTACATGCATAAATTTCCATTGTAAAATTGAGGAATCCTGGGATCTATCGGCTGTGCCGGAGGTAAAGATAAATCATCTGTAACAGTAACCTGATAAATATACGCCAGCTCTCTCCCAATTTTGTTACCCTTCCAAGGGTCGCAACTTCCATCACCATAACCTTTATCAATCCAGAATCTTGACTGCCATAACGAATAGAATAATTTTGTCGCAATAGGGTAAAAATTATATCTGCTATCATAAACCAAACTTTGAGTAGAAAGAGCTGAATCGTTATAATTTGTGGCTGCGATTTCGTCTTTTTTATAAAATAAACTATTTTTGGGTTTTACTCCGGGATCATAAAATCCCCACCGATTAAGAGAAAGCCATTCACCATTAACAATTACATCACTCAACTGCCCCCAAGGTCCAACAGATGTTTTTCTATAACACGAATTGGCGCCATGAACATACCAATTATCTCCATGCGCCCTTTGAATCTGTTGCTCACAATGCTCTGAGTCACATCTTACATTTGAATTTGTACATGCGGTATTACTGTACTTAACATCCGTAATATAGAACCCCGGTGGAGCAACAAAATTAAATGCAGTTAGACTTGGAAATTTATAAGTAATAGTTGAAACTTTGCTTGATCTCCAACAAGGACTACCAATTGTACACAACGGGTTTTCTTGACACTCTAACATTGCATGATTTACACCTTTCAATACCCTGGATATACCATTATAATCATAAGCATATGGATCTCCATCAGTATTCTGTTTTGCATCTGCAATATCCCCTACGTTGTTACACCTTTCATTAATAATATGTTGCTCTGTGAAGATAAAATGAGCTGCAGCAATACCACCAACACCACTACCGATGAATGTATTTTTATTCGTTATATTATTAACTGGTTGAAAGCTTGTACTATTCGCAACATCAGTTGATTGAGTATTACTTCCTCTAACATTAAGGATTGGCTGTCCGCCTGACGTTTGTCCAAAAGATAATCCCAAAGATAAACCGGTTAAGCTCGAAACCTGATTTTTACTGAAGTTTTTGTTAGACTGATTTTCGAATAAAAGAGCTGGCATGGCACCTGTTGGACTTCGTTGCAGCATTATATCTGCATTAATAGTATTTGAATCCCCCCCACCCAATTCATCTTGTACACCCCCTACTGATAAGTTTCTAAAGGGAGAGGTTTTAATTGGAAACATCATACCAATATTCACTACAGGGCTTTGCTGAGGAATAGAAACCCCTTGATTACCAGATAAATCTTGACATTGAGTCGGGTCAGGAGTAAAACTAGATAATGACCAACCGTTACTATTGCCAATAACCCCAGTTCCTTTGTATATACCGCCAGCACCACCAACTAATCCAGCAATCTCATTATCATCCGCAGTCCTTAAATTTGGGATATTTGTATTTTTTTGAGTTTTTACATAAAACAAAATAGTATCAAGTGTTGGCTTTGTAAGTGATGTTGTTCCTGCATCTCCACCAGTACTGTACTGTACAAATTTAGTTACAACCATAGCGCACGGAATCAATTTTAATGCTTTATACTCTTTAAATGAGTTTGTATTTATATATCCTTGTTGTTGAAGCATTGGTAAGCTAATGTATGATACTGATTGATTCGGTAATAAGGAATAAGTATTATAATTCCCTACTAAGTACCTATGAAACAGGTCAGAGTCATAAATAACTTGGTTAGCTATTTCTGTATTTCTATTTTTACTATTTATAAAGTACATATAGCTACCCACAACTGCGGACAATCCGCCAATAATTGCAACAACAGAAATTAATTCAATTAAGCTAAAGCCTTTATTTTTACTCATTTTTTCCTCTATTTTAAAAGCACTGATATGTTTGATTAATGAAATTACCGCTATTATCAAAATTTTGTATTATCTGACAGTTTTCTAGTGCTGGAATATAACAATAATCTGTTTGTATCCCATTTTTAAAACTACAATAACTATTGTCTTTCCTACAGGTTGATATTCCGTAACGTTCGTTATTTGAAACTTTCATTTTTCCGACTTCTGATTGCTGGCAAATAGCTCCTGGAGCAACCCTCTCAGTTGGCTGAATAGAATCAGTTTGAATTAAAGCATTATTAACAGGGGCATTATTTTGAGTGATTGAAATTGTCTTATTTCCATTGGAAGAGTCTGTGATGTAATTACTTGCTACTATCCCTAATTGATAATTACTGTTTATACCAGAAAGATAAATTTGACTTTGTGAGTTATTTTGTTTTAAACCAAATATCACATCTGACCCCATTGTTTTAAAGCTCCCAATGTTACCTATTTTATTATCATCGCCATTTTCATCTTTATGAATGGCTGAATCATTGTAATATTGGTTAAATGTACTATTTGCGGTAAGATTGACGATTATAGAATGGGGTGAAATTGATTTTCCGTTGCATCCAGCCAGAATTGGACTGTTTGTGGGTAAAGACCAACCACCTGATGAGTTTATAATAGATTTTGAAGCATCATACATTGCAGCCTGACCGCCGAGTATTTCCACAGCCTTCTGGACAACTCTAGTATCTTCTCTTATTGTTGGGGTACCAACGTAATACAAATACCCCTCCAGTGAGTCACCTTGTGGATTTCTATACACAGCAAAGCAAGCTGATTCTCCGTATAGATTAGTTCCTAGCATATTATTCGGTATTGAAAATGCAACCGTTTTACCAGCATCAATACAGGATGCCATATTATTTTGTAGAGCTAACTTAACATCATTAAATCCATAATATTTGTATGCTCCGCTAACTAATGAAAATGGACATATATTCTGCTCTGCATGCATGACATCACTATAAATGCTAGGATCATTTGTAAAACCACCAAATATGTCGATATATTTATTTGTTTGTCCTGCCAAATTCTGGGCGTTATAGTTTCTATTTTGTTGTGATTTAAAATATAAACCAGTCGATAAAACCGTAGCAAATAATGCTACGGATATTATTGATTCAATGAGTCCGAATCCCTTTTTTTTATACATAATCACCTCGCAATTAATGTTATAATAATAGTTAATAAATAGTTAAAAAACATTATTAAAAAGTTAATCCATGAATTTTATAATTACTGTTGCCCACCAAAAAGGGGGGGTCGGCAAGTCAACAATTGCATCTAATCTCGCAGTTGAGCTATCCAAAAATATGCATGTTCACGTAGTCGACTTAGACATGCAAAAATCTATAAGTTACTTCAATTCAGTGCGCAGTACTAATCAACTATCAATCAATTATGCATCGAGTTTTGATGAGCTGAAGCAAATAGTAAATAATAATAAGCATTGCTTAATCATCGACGTGGGCGGATTCGATAGCGACTTAAATCGTGCAGCAATCTTAGCTGCTGACTTTCTTCTGACTCCGGTTAGCGACAGTACAATAGAGCTTGTGGGCTTACTCTCATTTAAAAATATCATGCAAGAAGTTCGCAAAATTCGTCCAGAATTAACAGCCAGCGTTTTACTTAACCGTGTTCATGTAAAAACAAACACTGCACTTAATGAAATTAACAACTTCATTAATGAAAATCCTGAATTTTCATTAATGAAAAGCATTCTACGTGACAGAGTCGAATATAAAAAAGCATTCGAAGTCGGACAGAGCGTTACTGAATTTTCAAACTCTGGTAAAGCTGCAACTGAAATTAATAATTTAATCAACGAAATCAAGAAAGTAATAAAATGGTAAAAATCAATAAAAATGCGTTCGAACAATTACAAGAAACATCAAATAACATTCATAATCATAATGATGACGAGACTGAATACGTTAGAATGACGTCTTGCTATAATATCCCTAAATCGTGGATCCAAGCTATCAAAAAAAACAAGCTCACAACATCTAACTACATTAAGCAAGCCTTGCTTGAAAAATTAACCCGAGATGGTTTAATTTAACATTAAATTAATAGTTAATTAATATTGCAATAATATTAATTAACTATTTTATACTTTACCAAACGAATTAGAATTGTTGCCACTTTTTAAGCCTGCTGCCATTTCTGCTAAAGAACCCACCGGATTTTTAATCGCATTTTTAGCATTTGAACCCACTTTTTTTGCAGCTTCAGCCAAGCTTGAACCTTTAAAACCTTGATTTGCACCTTTTGCTGCGCCGAGCATTGCATGCCCAAACTGAGCAAATCCGCCATCACCTGCATTTTCTGAGTCTTTTAAGCCTGTATATCCACCGCCTATACCGCCAGCAACTGTCTTTAGCGCGGCTCCAGCTATCATCGCCCCGCCTGCTGCTGTTGTAAGTCCGCCAGCTGCGGCAGACTTCATGATTGCAGAACCTTCGCCTGTTGAAATACCAGCCGTACCCCCTCCTAAAGCCTTAGCAATTGGACTAGACAATTTCATTAGCTGATAACCAAAAATTGTAAATATGATCATCTTAATCATCGCTAGTGCAACTTGTGATGTACTTGCTGCAGCTGTAAGATTTGAACCAAAAAGATATTGATTGATAAAGCCAAATAATATTACAATCACCATGAACTCTATAGCAATCCCCCATAAATAATTTAAGTAAGGCTTAAAGTAATCCTTCGTCCATTCACTTCCCAAAAACCCCAACAAAAATACGCCCACATTAACAACAATTGTAAATTCACAAACTTTGAATATTATATTCCACACAATCTGTAAAGTAAAATACATGCTAAAAAGAATAGATAAGGCCATTGCTACATAGTAAACAGGTTTAGCAAACATTGACATATTAACAATTAAGGCTGTCATGTTGTGTATAAAAGTGTCTATGCTATTACCATAGCCAATCAAAAACTGAATCATAAAGTCAGTTCCAGTAAATCTTCCATTTATATCAAAATATTTAGATGTTGTCGGTACAATCATTTGCGCCATCCCCATGGCAAAACCCATTATTGCGTCGGATAAACCATTTTGTCCTGAAGTTCCTCCAGGACTGAGCGCGTCTGGTGACTGATTTATTCCTATATTAACAAATGTCAATAATACTGCACCGGTAATCATGCGAATAGCTAATTTAACAACAACATTTTGCGTTGCGTTATGATTTGATTCTATATATGTCTTAACTAAGAGCCATAGTGTTTCCATTATGAACAGCACTGCAAATAGTGTGTAAGCTATTATTGCTACTTGTGAATTACCACTTAGAAATTTCTGCAGTTGATCAACTGGTTGCGTGATAATATTAGCAATAAGAGCGCAAACGCCTTCTTGCCCACCAAATATCGCTCCAGTTAACACGTTATCATCGTCAGCAAATGTATTACTTGAGAGACTAAATAAGATTATTAATTTAAATATTTTTGCTTTCATTTAATTCTCAATTCACGTGAGTTAAGTTTGTGCACTTCTTGTAAGTACGAGATAGCATTATCTTTATAGAATGATTTATCTTTTGATAAATTATTGATTATTTGCTTGAGTTTATTTGAAGTTTTAATCGGTAATAAAGTTTTGAGAACTTGCTCAGTAAGAGAATATTGACAAATTGTATGTTTATGCAAGCCAAATATACAAATTGCTTCGAATTGTGAAATTTGTAAAATATTGCAAACTCTTTTAACAAACAATTTAAAGTCAAAAATAAAATCAATATTATCAACTTTTGATTCAATGATTAGTATTTGTTTATGTTCAATTACTGCGTAATAATAATAGCACAATCCGCAGCTATTATTATCAGAATCAAAAATTTCTAACTTGCCTACGGGATTTTCAATTCTTTCTTGATTGGAGCTACGCAATAATTTGAATAATCTTGTATTTTCTATTTCAGAAATATTTTTATTATTCAGTTTCATATTTTTACATTTTAAGTTTATATAAGAAATTATATCACCCTAAAATATAAATAGATAAGATATTATTCTATATGATTTAATTTATTTGATTTGATGTTGAATTGTCAAGTGAGATTAGCTAATTGTAGTGTTGTATTTTGCAAATTTTGATATAGTTTTCTAAAATTTGATGCCATAATTATTCAGAAAATTTGACACATTTAAATCTTGCTGAATTTCTGAATTTTTAGACTTTTCATGTAATGTAAAATCTTCAAATTTTACATTCTTATATTTTTCATTTTTTTCAATAATTTCAGCAACCATTTTTTTGAAATTTTCATCACCTGAAATTTTCAAATTTTCGCCAAACTGTACAATTGCAGCATCAAGTGCTATTTCGATATTTCGTTGAGTTAAAACATTAACATTTACGCAATCGCGATAAACTGTGATTGCTTGATCTTTTGTTTCATAACAACAGCCGCCTTCGAATTTTCTCTGAAAAAATACTTTGTGATGGCGAGCAACATCAAATAAATGATTATAATGAATAACATATATTCGATTTTTTTGCTTCTGCTTAATTATTTCGTCTTCTTCTTCAATACTAGCTAAGTGTAATTCTCGCTCCCGCTCTAGCTGCTGATTCTTACTTATTTCTAATACTTGCAAGTCGAGTTTATTCTTATTTAATTCTTTTCTCTTTTTCTTAACTTCAATATTCATATTTTCATATTCTTCAATAGTTCGATTATGATTACCTAGCTCTGTTTCAATACCTTTACGTTCAAGTGCTACGGCATTTTTCCCTAGATGTTTTTTTACTGTTTCCCTGTTTTCTTTACGTTCACAACTCACTGTTAGATCTAGCCCTGCCATAGCGAGGTGTTTATTTTGTATGGTTTCCCAATTTTTGCGAATCTCCTTAATCTGTTCCTGAGTAACTGGCACATTATTCTTCTGGCATTGGAGATTACTCCATTCTATAGCAGTGCGTTCGCCTAGTTGTTTAGTCTCTTCGTTAAACTCTCTGGTAGTAGTTAAAACATGAGCATGTATATTTCCATTTCCGTCTTTTTCATTATGTACTGCCCAATCCGCTACATTGTTATATTTACTGGTTAGCTCTTTGGCAAACTCTCGCACTAGTTCGATGTTCTGCTCAATGCTTAGTTCTTTTGGTAAAGCTACAACATACTCTCTAGCTGTGCGGCTATCCTTGCGATTTTCTGATAGTTCTGCATTATTCCAAATCTCTGAGCGGTTTTTTTTATCAATCGTTAAATCTTTATATGTAATCTCAGAATGAATCAAATCTGCGGACATTTTTTTGCTATTATACTTATGAATTTCGCCAGTCCGCAAGTCTGTAATTTTATCGCGGCAATTATATGCAATTTTAGCCGTTGCAGAATGTCCGTCACCTCTGCTAACAGGTTTTATTTGTATTGTGTATATCGCCATGAGATAGTTCCTATTTTGTTACTTTTTTAAAAAGTAACGCATGTATTGGTTCATCCAATACGTAAAGTGCGCTCTTACACTTTCGTTCGTAAGAGTATTATAAGTTTGCTTTCGATGTGAATTGTATCACACATTGAAAGCAAACGCGGTGTATAATATCAGTCTCGATTACGTAATTTACAGAAGAATATAAATGAATACTACAGATAATAATGATAGAATTACACAGAATTTAGATAGTGAAACAGTAAAAAAAAGAGCTTCTGTTAAGCAGCTAGAGCGAGAATTAAAAAAATTAGAACTACAGCAAGCTAAAGCAAAAGAAAAACTACAAAAGCAGATAGAAAAAGAAAAAGAAAAATCACTAAAAGCCCGGGCTAGAAAAAATCGCAATCATCAAATCTATAAAATCGGTGCACTCGTACCGATGGTATTTGGAACTGCTGAATTTGACAGACTTATCGCAACTGATAGTACTTTTGTTGTTCGAATTGCTGGCGTACTTGAAAATTTGCGCAATGCTTATTCAAATCAATCATCAGAAACCGCAAATAATGTTCTCGAGAGCAGTTACTTAAGAGGAATTAAAGTCTTAGAAAAAAACAAAACAAAACAAATTATTGAACAGCGTGAAGATAATGAGTAAGAATCAAGAATTATCAAGCTTAGACCGGCTTTCACAATTAGAAAGACTTGGAATTGCAAGTTATGCGAAGCGTGAGCTTATCTTTCGACTTGAATGTGCTGCAATGTATAATGAAGCCAGAAAACTTATCAAAGCGATTACAAACCCATTTTTTAGCACTAAAATAGCAAATAAACTATATCAAGAATACTGGATAATGCTAGATCAGAAAGATGCTGAATGTAGTTGATTATTTATATTGTCAAGAAGCTGCTTCAACAACTTACTTGAAAGTTGTGCGTAATCATTACGAAGTATCTCAGCATTTAGCACTTCATTATTCATGAGTGTACTTAAAGAATAATTTGCCAACGTTCTTTGTTGCTCACAAGCAAAATCGGTACTTTTTCCAAAGTTTACACCCCTGTCAACTCCTTTACTAAGCTCTACAGTTATGCATTTAGCTTCTTGAACTTTACTTCTTAAAGCTAGAATTTCTTTTATTATATCAGCATGTTGCTGAGGATTAACGTTACTATACATAATAAAACTCAATATAATTAAATATAATATTTACATTTGCAATATTATATATGATTATACAATATAATATTTGTATAAATTATATTATAAAATATAAATAAATATCAGTAAGATATAAAATAATTTAACTGTTCAAAAATAGCGCTACAACGAATTAATTTACGGGGTTATAGGGGTGAGCTCGTCGAACCCCTATATAAACGAACCACGCTCTTAAAAACAGGTCTAGAATCGCGGTTTAACTCCTATTTTCAAAAACTGCCCGTCGCGCTTTAATAATAATTATTCACAGTTTGTTAAGAAAAAGTGTTAATTGTTTATTAAAACGAATCAAAATCAAGTTGTTAACGTCGTGTGGGGGCTTGACCCCACCTTTTTTAAGTATTTATGAGCCGTTAGGCGAATTACTTTTAGGGGGAGGCTCGCATTGCGAGGGGGCAAAGCCCCTATTTATTTTTATGCAAAAACTCATAGTTAAATCATCCGTTAAGTATATGGTTCGGAAATTTTGAATAAAAATAGATTGTTTATTTTCAATAAGTTATCAATTTTGTTATTTACTTTAGTTTGTTAGTAACTTTGTTCTTCTTTTTTTATTTTTATTTATTTTAATCATTTTATTTATTTTCAGCATCTATAATACATTGTTTTAATTGTATTTATTTAGACGAACTATGAGTTTTTGCAGACGAACTATGAGTTTTTGCAGACGAACTATGAGTTTTTGCAGACGAACTATGAGTTTTTGCAGACGAACTATGAGTTTTTGCAGACGAACTATGAGTTTTTGCAGACGAACTATGAGTTATAAATTATTAACACATACTAATTGACAGATATGCTATAATGTAACATATTGCTATAAAGGTTAATTGTTATGAATAAAGTAGTCAGAAAAGCCAATAGGATAAATCAAGAAGTTTCTCAATCAAACGACTATATTGAGTCAATATATTTGCAAGAATTTAGCAAACTTGAACAACAATTAATTGAATACTTGATAACAACTATGACTAAGAATGATCTCTTGTTATACGAACAGCAAAAAGAAAAGGTTGTACAATTTCACGCTTTAGAATTTGCAAGACTTTTAAAATTAGAAGATCCTAAGAAACCGGGAAATTTTATTTATCGAGATGCATATAAAATCTGCAAATCGATAGCTGAGAAAAAAATAAATTTTAAATTCAAAAATAACAATGAAACAAGTTGGTTTATCGGTAATATCATATCTACAGCTGAATATAACGCGGGCACACTTGAAATAACAATTCCATTTAAAATTATACCTTACTTTGTTCACTTAAAATCTGAGTTTACTAAATTTAAGTTGAAGTACATTTTCGCAATTGATTCGGGATATGGAATACGGCTTTATAAGCTACTAAAGCAATATGAAAAAATTAAAGAGAGAAGTTTTTCAGTTCACGAACTGCGGCAATTATTTGGCTTAAATGATGATAAATACAAGCTTTATACTGATTTTAGGCGTAATTGTATAGATAAGCCTATCAGCATGATTAATGAGAATACAGACGTAAAAATTGAATACGTTGAAAAAAAAATAGGCAGGAAAATAGAAAAAATCGAATTTAAAATAAATTCAAAGCTAACTCATTACCAACAAGCGTTAATTTTATTTCCAACTTGGCTCACAGAGCAAAAAGATAAAGCACTCAAATCTCAATCAAGCGGAATTGTCACAATAAAACAAAATCAAATTATAAATCAGCATTATGATTTTCATAAAGTAATTTCAAAGAGTTCATCAATTGAAATTACATCAAAATTAATACAGAAAAATCAAATTTTAAAGGAATTATTTGATGATTTTACTGTCAACCACATCAGTAATTATGAAGCGGATTCTGTAGAGCTTCTTCAATATTTTGGGCGCGACACTTTATTTGGCAATTAAGAATTTGAAAAAATTAAATGGGGTAAGTACTTTTATGTCAGATTATAAAAAATTGCATGCCGCGGTAATAGAGGCTAGCAATTCTAAAGATTGGAACATTGCTAAATTAGAATGGGAGTTTATTTCTGCCTACAGGGATAATTCTGGAAAAAACTGTTTATGTGGTCATCATATTGTAGAAGTCTGTCAAATTCAAAATAAACATAACTTATACATATTAGAAGTTGGGAATGAATGCGTCAAACAATTTAACCAGGATTTCGATAACTTAGCGAAAAATATACTTACTATTGAAAAATGCTTATCAAAAAACACTCCAAGTAATCTAGCCAAGTTTGCCTTTCAAAAAGGATTAATCACAGAATCAGAGCTTAAATTTTGTTTGGAAACGGCAAAAAAACGTAAACCTTCAGTAAAACAAGAGCAATGGAAGATAAATATTAACTCAAAAATCATTGGCCGACTAAAACAGCGAGTTTGCCCAAAGTGTAGATTAGGCAATTTGATAGATAAAAAAGGGAAATTTGGTAATTTTTTAGGTTGTTCAAAATATCCCGAATGTAGTCATACCGAGCCTATTTCTGATTAAAAAATTAGTCACTATTATGCTGGTAATAGGGAAATTATAGAGGTTCTCTTGCTTGTAATAACAAAAAATAATTATTCATTCAGTTATCATATATGATAAGATTACACTATGAAACATTGGAACATTAACTATCATGATCTTGCAAAAGATGAAATACAGGCTTTACCAATAAAACTGTTAGCTCGATATTTTGCTTTGGTAGATAGAATGGTATTGCGCGGACCTAATTTAGGGTACCCACACACATCCAAATTGAGAGATGATCTATACGAGATAAGAATCTCTGCCCAGGAGGGCATTGCACGAGCCATTTACGTTTCAATGAAAAATAATCAAATTTGGATTCTGCGATGTTTTATTAAGAAAACACAAAAGACACCAAAAAATGAGCTAAAAATAGCATCTGACCGACAAAAGGAGCTTAATCATGAATAAAAAAAATTCAAACTGGCATGAAGAATTAAGAAATGAATTATTAAAAAATCATGAGTTTGCAGAAGAATATAATTCATTTAGCCTTAAATTACAATTAGCCGAAGAGTTGAAAATTGCAAGAACAAAAAAAAATATGACTTTGGATGAAGTTGCGTCAAAAATGGAAACATCATCTTCTGCGCTTTCTAGATTTGAAGCTGCGGGTAAAACAAATCCAACTCTTGCAACTATTGGCAAATATCTTGAAGCCATCAATTGCCACTTAGAGTTTAGAGTTGTTGAGAACGACAAAAAGAAAAAAGCAAGATGGATCAGCGCAACAGCTTAACTTAAGAAAAAATTCTGCTTTTGTTTGTCCAGGAACATTCTCAAATACTAGCAAGAACTAAGTCTATTATCGTTTACTTGAAAATGCTCGCATTTCAGCAGGAATATTCTGAACTTGATTGCTGCTCTCTACTGGACATGTAAAACTTAATTTTCCGGTTGTGATTGTTGCACCTGTGGACTCGATAATTTGATAATCAGCTGAAAAATACATCGTTCCACTTTCTACAGGAGCCTGACAATTTGTCCAATACATAACCGCCCCTCGGTATATTGATCCGACTTCAAATGTATCTAGCGTAGTGCAAACGCCAGGAGGTAATGGCGTTGATGATGTAGTATTGAGAGTACGTGCATAATAGTCGTATAGCCAAAATGCACCACTATACGTAGAACTAAGTCCGGTCATGCCTAGACTTACACCTAGATTCCCGCTGCCACTATTCAGAAATGATACAGATGAGTCTGTACCATATGGACTGGGTGCAACGGGCGTCACACTTAAATCCCCTTTAATCCTCGGTTCTTGCTGTCCACCATCTTGATTATAGTAAGCATAAGCATTACAATCAATTTGTGGAAAATTATTTGGCTTAGACTGATAACTTCCACCGCCCCCATTGCATGCAGTGAACAATATCGAACTTAATGCAACTGTAATAATTTGTTTAATTTTCATAATTTACCTTCCAAAAAATTATACTATCTAATCTTATTTAATCGTTTATTAACTTCTAAATCATTGTATTGTCTTTTTAAAAACGCTTCTAATTCTTTATCAAATCCACAAAAAAACATTAATTTATCCGCTTTGAGCTTTTCATTTTGCGTATTTTTATGCCAAATCTTTGTTGAAATATTGAACAATTGTTCAAAAAATGGAGTTAATGTTAAAATCAAAAAAGGACTCAAAAAACAAAGATACAATATCAGAATTTCATTGTTGTTGTAAATCGACTTTAATTCTTGACATATGTATCGAATACCAACAAATGGTAATTTAAGCGAAAATTCGCATTGTCCAACTCGCTGACTGCCGTTAATCAATAGCATCACAGAAAAAGTTACTATGCCAACCAGTTCATCACGATTATATTTCAGTAAGCCGGGATTCAATACAATACTATTACGCCCAATAGTTCTAGAATTGTTTAGTTCGCAATCTTCTAAGTAAAAATTAAGATCTGCAAAATGAAAATCTGTGCCAAGTTTTTCATTGATTCTATTAAATGTCATTTCATTTAGGGGTGCCATTCCCAAACCGCAGATTTTTTTGAAATTTACATGAAAGCATTGCCACTATTATCTTATAGCTAATTCAATGTTTTTAACAATCTCATCCAAATTAATCACTGCACTCTCTGAAAACACTAATCTCCCCTGAAAATGAATATGCTGCCAGGCTATTGGTGAAATCTTTTTAAGCATTTTAAAAGCTTTTTGGTTATTTTCTGATTTGTACCTGTCATATAACTTGGATAAAATCATCGAGTTATAATGAATTATTACATTAGCTATTAATCGGCCACATTGATTACTGATTTCTAACGCCCAATCAGTTTTACCAATCAAATGCTTTTTGCCGTACGCTTGAGCTATATCTGATCTTAATTGATGATAAGATTCCAAGCGGTTTTGTGAGCGATGCGTAGTGCTTATAATGTTTGGATCCAGTAGGTATTGTAATATTTGGTTACTCCGAACCAGCTTATCCAATTCGTATAATGCTTCCCGGGTTTTATGCTCCTGCTTGTAGGTACAGAGTTTTTTGATTAGAGAAGCCTGGCTAACTTCTCCACTACCTAAGGTTGCGATTATTCGTTCCAGATTCTCAGACTCAGATAAAATTAACTCACGGTTGATTTCACCACGTGGTTTAATATCGTAATTATCATATTTATCGAGCCATTTATCGCAATATAAATGTTGAAGCTGGTTATCAATATTAGAAAATCGTGGATATAATTCACCATCAAACCAATACATTATAACTGAGTTTGCTTTATTTAAGATGTGCATATCCCCGGTTAGAATTTGTGGATTAATTTCACTGGAGTTGTTATACCAGATATCAAAAGCAAAATAGCTTTCATGGTCATTTGAACCTAACAAATATGTTTGCAGTGGTACATGGTTGCATAATAATGAATATGCCACTACGCCTTTACCTTTGCCAAAATACTTCTTGCCGTGCCGGGCTTTGATAGTTGGGGTAGCCATGTTAAATTTCTGCCCATCAACTGCTCCATGTAGCATCCCAAACTCGAATGAATAATGTGGGAAAATTGACATTTGGGAGATACTATTACTAATCATATCATTTGCTGCAATTAATGTTGCTAGCCTAAGGCGGGCAAGGTAAGTGTCTTGCAAAGTATTATACTGAATATTAGCGATATTTGCCATGTTCGCGATGCCGCTATTCATTCCTTGAGCCAGGATACAGGCTATTAAATGATCAAGATTGGCTTCTGACTTTACATAACGAGGCTGGACATGACTGAAGCTGTCCAGAAATCTACATTCTTTATGAACTGTTTTAATAACATTGACTATATCCTGAAATGGAAAATGCTCATAAAGTGAATGCTCAATTTTATCTTGTTTTGGTAAGGCTGAGCGCTTCATGTGCAGTTTTTTAGTTTTTTCGTCATAATATAGGTGTTTTAGCTTACCCTGACGATATAACTTATGAAATTTTTTCCATAACTGGTTAGATTTAGCAAGTAATTCATCAAGTTGCTTAGATATGGGCTTTTTAGCAGTTTCAGCAGTAAGTTTCTGACGAATAGCATCTTTCTTATCTTTTGCTACCAGTTCATCGCTTAAATTGCGGTATAGCAAAGAGTCTTTAAAATAAGTATCCCCTGAGGTTATTGAGTCCTGTATTTTACGGTATACCCAATATTCATAACGGTTCAGGACAAGTACTGTTTGGTCATTGACTTTCCTGGTTAAATAAGGTAGCAATCGAGGTGGTAAATTTGGAAAAATTGTTATATTGTGTTTGATCTTCAAGTTTTTTAGCCAGTTAATTGCTTCTGATAGCTCTTCTTTTATGCTAGAGAATTCCAGGTTTTGGATCAAACAACGAATATTAGATTTTAAATAGGTAGCTACCTTATCTACACTTTCCCAATAAATCATATTATCTACAGCAGATGAGTCCTCGGAGATGCATTTGATAATTGCCTGCTTATCTAAAATGTTAAAAGCCTTTTGGCGAATGTCACCAAAACTTAGCTCATCCGAAAGGCTTTCATCTACATAAAACCTTACAAGTTGCTTCATATGATTCATGCCTGCGCTTTGTTCAATTGCATTAGCCGCAATTGCTTGCTTATTTATTTCACCTACTTTATCTTGAGCATGGCGCTGGTGATAACCAAAAGCAATGATTAAATTATCAATTATCTGTTGAAAACGTTGATGTATATAGCATAAGATATATAGATAGCTTTGCTCGACTTTTATATGTTGTCGCAAATCATAGGCTGAATAATAATGGATGAATGTACCATAATTACTGATATTGTTTTTTGAAATAGATAACTCTGGTAGTATTCTTTTGGTAATCAGGTAAATCGGGTGCATTATATTTAACTTACGGCATTCCTGCAGCATCATGCGTGGTTTAAAATCCTTAGCATCCTGCTTTATTGCAGCTAAGTCACTAAGTGTACGCTCATTGCTTACTAGTGCCAAAATTAACTTACTTTCCTCTGGAGTAATTTGCTCAATAAGTAAATTGCTAATTCTGAATTTCTCGGAATTAATTGCTGTAATTACAATCCCTTGAAGCGTTGTATATTGTGGGCGAATAATTTTTTGCTGTTTGAGGCATGTTAATAGCTCCAAAGCAATAAATTGCTGATTAACGTTAAGCTTTACCAATTCATTAGCTTTATTCAGCAAATGGTCACTAAACTGAGATTCCCACATCTGAAAGCCATATAGTTGAGCTATAGCAGTACATTGAGTATAGTATTCGTAATCTGTGATTTTACTTAGCTTGATTTTTTGGTCATAAAAATATTGCTCTAGAATAAATGAAACAGTTTTATTGCTCACATCACTCCAGGTAACCTTAAAGAATAGATTTACTGCTTTAAAATACGCCATTTGCAAACAGCAATACGCTCGGGCACTCCATGAACCACGGCTCATTACTAAATCCAGCTCATTTTGGCTCAATGTTAGGAATTCGTAGTGCTGCTCTTCATTGAAGTCTGGAGGTTCATAATAAGCAGCCTGCTCAGCTGTAGTTAATACTTCTAAATGCTCATTAGGTTTATGCTTCATATTACCTGTTAATGTATAATTAATAACGATCGTTATTATACAGCTGGTTTGTTGATGTGATACAATTCTTATCTATATGAAATATTGTATAATTTTATATCAATTTATAGGTTAATACTTAACAGTGACTCAAAATGGCTAAAATTATCGCTTATCTGCGTGCTTCTACGGATAAACAGGATTTGAATAATCAGAAACTGGAAATTCTAGAATACGCTCGCAAAAATCATCTTGAAGTTGATGATTTTATCCAAATAACGATATCAAGCAGAAAAACCAGCAAGGATAGGCGTATTGATGAGATGGTGTCAACTTTAAATGATGCAGATACTCTTATTGTTACTGAATTAAGCCGGCTTGGCCGAAGCACTGCTGAAATTATTGGACTAATTAATGCGTTAATTAAGAAGCAAGTTCGGGTTATAGCAATTAAGCAAAATCTTGATATTAAGCAACACGACATGAATTCGAAAATTATTACAGCATTATTTTCTCTATTTGCTGAGCTTGAACGAGACTTAATTAGTTTACGAACAAAAGAAGCTCTCGCAAGTAAGAAAAGTCAAGGGATCCAGCTTGGCAAGCCCAAAGGAACGATTCAAAAGAGCAAATTTGATAAAGACCTCGAAAAAATCAAGGAATTGTTGGCTCTTGGATTGTCAATAAGAAAAATCGCACAATATTTAGGGTACAACAACCATATAGGTCTGACTACATACATCAATAAACGGCATATTTTTGACACTATAAAAAAACGCTAATGGTTTAGTTATAGTTTTTGATAATATTTTGCAGTTCTTCAATTTTAGTTAATATTTCTTCTTCATCCTGACTCTTGGCTGCTTTTAATAAACACATCTGCATATGTTTCTTTAATACATTTTGCTCAATATTTTTAATTGCGGAACGCGCCGCTTTTAATTGTTGCAGTATTTCAACACAGTAACGGTTTTCTTCAACCATCTTTTTTACTCCCTCAAGCTGTCCTATGGCTCGATTGATTTTACCAAGCTCTGTTATATGATTTGGGTGTTTCTTTTCATTTTTCATTTGCAATTCCATTTTAATGTGATATACTACCGGGGAGTATATTAACATGATTTTAGCACAACGAATTAATTATGATGGTTATAAAATGAACTATAAATTCTCTATTCGCGGTATAAGCTGTGCAAGCTGTATTCAAAAAATTAGCACAGTACTAACTAATGAATTGAGTGCTACCAATATAAATTTTAGCAAAAATAACAGCATAATAGAGTTTGAAATTGTTCTTCCAACAGACGTCAAACAGTTGAATATATCCTTAGCTACAATCGGCAATTATTCAGTAAGTGAACTTTCGGAAGATAATACCCAGGCGGTGCCAATAAACCATGAAGATAAACCATCCTATAAGCCAATCTATATGATTTTTGCTTATTTAGTTTTGGTGAATCTTGTGATTAGTGCTAATAACATGCAATTGGGCAGTTTTATGGCTAATTTTATGGCAAGTTTCTTTCTAGTCTTTTCATTTTTTAAGCTACTTGATTTAGAAGGTTTTGCCGGGGGATACTCATCTTACGATTTAATCGCCAAGAAATTTTATCGCTATGGTTATATTTATCCCTTTATAGAGCTTGGGTTTGGCTTCGGGTACTTGATATTTCCTCAATACCTATATTTTAATTTGGTGGTATTTGTGCTAATGCTAATTTCCAGTATTGGTGTAATTAACGCTAAATTTTCAAAGCAGAAGTTTTACTGTGCCTGCGTTGGTACTTTCTTAAAGGTGCCGCTAGGAAGTATTGCTATTATTGAAGACTTGTTAATGACAATCATGGCATTGGTTATGGTATTACAAATAATTTATTTCTAATTTTAAATAGGAGTTTTTCATGAAATCATTTAAAAAACTAGTAATTATTCTAGCTGGTACGATTAGCCTAGCGTGGGCAGCGGATAATATGAATGGCATGGACATGAGTAATATGGATATGTCAAATATGAAAGGAATATCCAGTAGCGCACACGCTAAGATGAAGCATAATAGCAAAAAGAGTGCTAGCAATGCAGCTTCTCAAAAATAACGTTAGCGATGCTAATTATTGATTGATTTTATAAGGTTTTATCCATGCTAACCGCATTAAAACAGTTTTCCATTATCCCCAATATTCATCCAATTCTGGTGCACTTTACTATAGCTATGGTAAGTGTATCCTTTATTTTTCATGTGCTGTACTTAATTGGTAACTTACGCTTTGAGCGAAGCACAATATTAAATGAAATAGCTATTGTGGGGCGGTGGTGTTTGTGGTTAGCTGGAATATTTAGCATTTTAACTGTATTAGCTGGGTTACATGCCTACTATACAGTGCTTCATGATGAAGCTGGACACCAGGCTATGCAGACACATCGAAATTCTGCCGTTATTTCATTTATTCTTATTCTATTATCTGTAAGCTTATCCCTCATCCAATATCGCAAAAAGCTTGATTTCAATTATATTCTAATAACTTTATTATTCATTACTCAAATCTCCGTATTAGCAACTGGTTATTTGGGTGCTGAAGTGGTATACCGCTATGGTATTGGAGTAATTAAAGCCCAAACGCCAGATATGCAGTTAACCCATAACCATCATCATGGGAATAAAACATCCGGGCAATCTGCAGACCATGACATGAGTAATATGGATATGGGGCATGACCATGAAGATCAAGCTGAGGAGCATGAAAAGAAGCCTAGCCAGGATAATAAAAACGATACATCTAACGCAAAAACTCCGTTATATTGGATTGACCCAATGGAACCAAGTGTACATTATCCTAAACCTGGTAAATCGGCAATGGGTATGGAATTAGTACCAGTCTATCCCAAAGCCAAAGACGATAATCAACCTAAAAACAGTATCAAGCTGCCCCAAGGTTATGTGGATAATCTTGGAGTAGTAACTGCACCAGTGATAAATGGTAGCCTAGCCGACCAAATTGCTACTTATGCCTATGTTGAATCTGATGAAAACAAAATTGCTTATGTTACTTCTTATACTAATGGTTGGGTACGTAATTTAGCGGTTAAAAGTAGCAGTACTCAGGTGAAGAAAGGTCAATTGTTGGCACAGATATATTCACCAACTATAATTAATGCTGAGCAAGAGTATTTAATGGCATTCCAAAGTGGAAACAAATTTCTTGCTGAGGCCGCCCTTAAAAAGTTAACTACCTTCCACGTTTCAGAAGCTCAAATCCAGCAATTACAAAAAACTAAGACTGTAAGTCAACTAATTAATGTCTATGCTTCACAAAATGGTATCGTAGCAGAACTAAATGTCCGTGAAGGGGATTATGTTACTCCAGAGACTAAACTATTTAGCATAGTTGATTTATCTTCGGTATGGTTAATAGCTGCGGTTTTTGAAAAACAAGCAGGGTGGCTGAAAGTTGGTAATGCTGCAGTTGCCAAATTTACCGCTTACCCAGATAAAACTTGGCAAGGTACAGTGGAATATATCTATCCGCAGATTGATGCACAAACCCGTACTTTAAAAGCCAGGTTACGCTTTGATAATCCTGGCTTAGTATTAAAGCCGAATATGTATGGCAATATTACAATTGCTACTAGCTCTAAAGTTGGTAAACTAAGTATCCCAGAAGAGGCAGTAATAAGAGATCCAAATGGTAATCGCGTAATTGTTGCCTTAGGTAATGGTATATTTCAAGTACGTAAAGTAACTCTTGGCGATGAGACTAATGGACAAATTGAAGTCACATCCGGGCTAAATCTAGGTGAATCAGTAGTTAAATCTGGTGAATTTATGCTTGATTCAGAAGCTAACTTAAATTCAGCTGTTGATAAATTAGATAGCGGTGGCCAGCATGATTAAAAAAATTATTAATTGGTCAATTCAGTATCGCTTTTTGTTATTAATTGGAACATTATTATTTATTGTATTAGGCATTTTTTATGCTAAACAAACTACTGTTGATGCCATTCCTGATTTATCCGATGTTCAGGTAATAATTCAAGCTGATTATCCTGGGCAGGCGCCTAATGTCGTAGAAGACCAAGTTACCTATCCTTTGACTACGGCTATGCTAGCAGTACCAGGTGCTGAATTAGTACGCGGTATTTCAGGGTTTGGGGTATCTTATGTCTATATCATCTTTAAGGATGGAACTGACTTATATTGGGCTAGGTCTCGAGTTTTAGAGTATTTAAGCCAAATTAGTAGTAAATTACCGAAACAAGTACAAGTATCATTAGGCCCGGACGCAACTGGTGTAGGCTGGGTTTATGAGTATGCTTTGGTTGATAAAAGTAACCAACATGACTTATGGCAATTAACCAGTTTACAAAATTGGTTTCTTAAATTTGAATTACAAAAAGTACCAGGGGTGGCTGAAGTGGCTACCATTGGTGGGATGGTAAAACAATATCAAGTAGTGGTTGACCCGGATAAATTACGGGCTTATGGCTTAACTTTAGCCCAGGTACAAACTGCAATTCAAGCTGGCAACAGTGATGGTGGTGGCTCAGTAGTCGAAATGGGTGATGCAGAATATATGATACGCTCAAGCGGATTTATTCGTAAGTTACAGGATATCCAAAACATTCCGTTAAGTAGTGGCAGTAATGGAACGCCAATTTTACTTAAAGATGTAGCAAGAGTACAATTAGGACCACAGGCAAGACGTGGTGTTGCTGAATTAAATGGTCAAGGTGAGGTAGTTGGCGGTGTTATTGTCATGCGTTCTAATCAAAATGCTATGCAAACGATTGAGAATGTAAAAGCTAAATTAGAGCAAGTAAAAGCAGGCCTACCTCAAGGGGTTGAAATAATACCTACTTATGACCGTTCCGGGTTAATTGAACGCGCAATCGCCACATTAAAGGATAAACTGGTTGAAGAATTTATCTTGGTTTCACTAATTTGTGTATTATTCCTATTTCATTTACGTTCGGCATTAGTAATTATTATAAGCCTACCGATTGGTATTTTAATGGCATTAGTAATCATGCGTTTCCAGGGAATTAATGCCAATATTATGTCTCTTGGCGGGATTGCCATTGCCGTGGGGGCAATGGTTGATGCTGCTGTAGTAATGGTGGAAAATGTACATAAACATTTTGAAAAAACTGAGGTTAATGAGAATAATCGTTGGGACGTTATTCGTGAAGCATGTTATGAAGTTGCTCCACCATTGTTTTTCTCATTATTGATCATTACTTTTAGTTTTTTACCAATTTTTACTTTGCAAGGTCAGGAAGGTAAACTTTTTGACCCATTGGCATTTACTAAAACTTATTCAATGGCAACCGCGGCATTTTTATCTATCTCATTGGTGCCAGTACTAATGGGTTGGTTCATTCGTGGCAAAATAGTCCCGGAACATAAAAATCCGATTAATAAGTTCTTACAGGTCATTTACAAACCTTTTATTAATCATGCCTTAAATAAGCCTAAATTAATCTTAGTTATTGCGTTAATCTTGGTTGGTATTGGTTTATGGCCATTAACTCAGTTAGGTAAGGAATTTATGCCTTCATTAAATGAAGGTGATATTTTATATATGCCAACTACCTTACCAGGAATTTCGATTAATGACGCCAGAACTATTTTACAACGTACCGATAAATTAATTACCGCAGTACCTGAAGTTAAGTCGGTATTTGGTAAAGCAGGGCGTGCGGAAACAGCGACTGATCCAGCACAATTATCTATGTTTGAAACTATAATTCAACTGAAACCACAAAGTGAATGGCGCAAAGGCATGACGATGGATAAAATTATAGCTGAACTAGATAGCAAAGTTAAGCTTCCAGGACTAAGTAATGCCTGGGTAATGCCAATCCGCACTCGGATTGACATGCTTTCAACTGGAATTAAAACGCCAATTGGCATAAAAATCTTTGGCCCAGATTTAAGTGTTGTCCAAAAACTGGGAAAACAAATAGAAGTTGTTATCAAAAAATTGCCAGGGACTTC
>WBZO01002229.1_pt1 | contig 25962 bp, 24 predicted proteins | sample 5204261 | NCBI WGS metagenome assembly WBZO01 (sample SAMN12412400, study PRJNA552823) | activated sludge metagenome | isolation source: activated sludge from anammox sidestream of wastewater treatment plant... | place: USA: North Carolina | collected 2017-09
GGTAGCGTTGTTCCAGGGTCAGGTGTCGATAGGTCATGTGCAACTCCACTTGCCGGTGAAGTGGCGCAGGCTACGACACCTGGCCCGCTTCAGTTCATGGAAATTGCACTTCGCGGTTTAATCCACCCTCGAAGATCCTGTCGAGGTTGTTGGTGGTGGGTCGTTCTTGAGCGTTCATCCAGAGATGCAAATTGTTGATTTGTATCAATCGATAAAATTCATAGTTGGTATGACGTGTGTTTGAATTTTTGGTTTGAAATAAACCAAGTTCTTGTGGATTCCCATTTTTGATTTTGTCTTCCCAGAATTTCAGCGTAAGGCAACCGCCAATATGTTGTTTATCGTGTCTTGATAGAATCTCGTCCGGCATTCTACCTTTCATTGCTTTGCGTAAAACGGGCTTATTCCATCCATCGCGTAGACGTTGTTGATTTGGTAAATTGATGCAAAACTCAATTAGGGTTCGATCTGAAAATGGAGTTAATGGCGTGATTCCGTGCCTTCTTGCTGTTCTGTAGTAGCGTTCTGTTCCAACCACTGGGAAAGTGTGAAGGAGATCGTGTATTGCCTTTCTTGAACTATTTGTTGGATCCGATTGAGTGAGGTTTTGAAATTTTTTCAGACGGTCTACGATGTTTGTTTTTATCATCAATTCTTCTGGTAAGCCTGCCTTTCTGATAATCGAATTTCTCCAAAAATGATGCCTCAGTGGCCGTGCTAATTTTTTTATTGAGTTGGGCGTGAGGGATGAAAAAAGCAGGCGGGTCAAGTTCCGGAAAACATAACCGTTTCTTGAGCTTAATCCTTTTATGTTTGACCATGCTTTGGTTAATTCGAGATGCTTGATTTGTTGTTGAATTATGCCGCTAGGAATAAAAAGGGAGTCTCCGTTGCCGCCATCGATAATATTTGTTATCCCCAATTTGGCAGCACAGGCATATTGAACATCAATGATTGACATCGTTGAATCGAATGGTTCTTCGGCTTCCTTGAAAAACTGCTCAAGTTCGTCGTGCAGGCATCCAAGATCTGCGATGTCGATTAGTGTTGGTTGAAAAATAGCCATCTGTATGGCGACTCGAATAGCGCGCGTTTCCAGACAATCATTTTGGATGCTGTTGATAACCGAAAAGGTGGGCAGTGGTCCGAGACCCATCGCCTTGATCTGTTCACCGGCAATGATGGCCAGTGATGTGGAGTCCAATCCGCCGCTGAGCATGCTGCCGACGCGTCCTGGCCCTGCCAACCGCTGGGCGACGGCGCGCTCCATCGTGGCGGTGAGGGCTTCAGCCCATTCATCGTCTGTCTTGGGTAGCGGCCCCGCTCGCCCGGGTTCCAGCGTCCAGTATTGGCGAAGACGTTCGCTCTGCGCGTCGATGTTGCGTACATGCCGAGGCGGGTGACGCTCGATGGCCGTGTAGAAAGTTGAGGTGAAGTCCACGCCCTCCAGCCCGCCACCTGCGCATTCGAGCAGGTAGTCGGCGATGCGGGCCTCGTTGATGTCCTTTGGGACGCGCGGGTGGGCGAGAACAGAAAACGAAGTGCTGCCGAAGACCAGCAGCTTGCCGGGGACATGATGCACGTAGAACGGGCGTTCGCCCATGCGGTCGCGGGCGATGTACAGCTTCTGCTTTCGCGGATCGAAAACGGCAAAAGCGAAGTCGCCGTCGATGTGATCCACGCAGTCCTCGCCCCAGCGCAGCCAGGCGCGGAGGATCAGTGAGGTTGCGTGGTCTGTGGTTGCGTCGGGAGCGTCTGGGGGCGCGGGAAAGTCCAGCGCGGCGCGCAGCTCGGCAGGGTTGTCGAGTCGGGCGTCGGCGATGACGACGCAGCCGGTTTCCGGGTGCCGTGCGATGCAGGTGGGGGGCTCGAGGTCGGGCTGCGGGGACCACCAGGCACTGCCAAAGGCGATCGGGCCGTCGCGCCATTCCTCGAGATGCGGCGCTTCGCAGCGCACACGGGCAACGCGCATCCGCCCCAGAGTGCCTTCCGGTGCGGGCGTGCCGTCGAGGGCCCAGTAGCCGCAGATCGCTTTCATTGCGTTTCGGCTGCCGGTTTGTTGGAGGTGGCTAGTGGGGAAATGCGGGCGGCCGAGGGTGCCTTGACGTGTTGCAAGAGTGCGTCGATGGTTTCCGGACTGCGAGCGAAGTCCCGCGGGTAACCGAGCGCGAAGACCGGAACCTGCTGTGCGGTCCTGGCGGCTTGGCCAAGGAAGATCGCGTGCCTTCCGCGGTCGCGGAGGTCGAGCCGGAACGTGTGCTGGATCAGGGCCATGCAGGCGGCGGTGCTTGCCATCGATTCGATCGTCACCTCGTCTTGCGGAACGGCTGGGTCGTTGAGCACGTAGATTGCCCGGACTTTCGGTGGCCGGGAGTCCGGCGGCTTCGGTTCTTCCAGCGGAAGGCGCCGTTTGTTCGTGTATTCGGCGACCGGCCGCAGCTGAGGTGCATATTCGAATGCCTCGCGGATGCTGTCGTCGTGCAGGCGCAGGCTGGGGTAGGTGGGCAGGGCGCGTGTTTTGCCGCCGTCAGCGAGGAGAACCGCGCAGTCGTCCGAATACGGGGCGTGCCCGCGCCTCTGCAGCAGGCCGGTGAGCGTGGACTTGCCCCAGCCGCTTTTCCCCAGCAGCAGCACGCAGCCGTCGCCCATCGCGATGCAAGCGCAGTGGAGCACCATGTCGCCCAGCCCGGCCAGCGCACAGGGCAGGGTCTGGTCGATCAGCAGGTGCTCAATGGCGTCGGCGCTTACGCCTGGTAGATGGGTGATGGAGATTTGCCTGCGCCCGAGGTCGAGCCGGTAGTCGCACAGCCCGGGAAACTGTGCGAGGTGGATGACGTGGCCGCCTTCGTCCCGTTCCTTGGTGATGAGGAACCCGGGGTTGCCGGCCTTGTCGGGCCATTGGCAGTCCCATTGCCCGGGTGAGGCCAGGCGATCGACCTGCATGGGCACAAGGACATGCAGATCGGGTTGGGCGCTGCTTTCGGCGGGCGGCAGGTTGGGGATCGGGAAGTCGCTGGAGACGAGCCGGTTGCCGAAGAGGTAGAGGTAGGCGGTCACGGTAGCCCCGTCTGGAAACTCTTGAAGCCGACATCCGAGTCGAGCAGGCGGGCGCCGTCCAGTTCGACCCAGGCGTGGGCCTGAAAACCGGCGTGCGCCTGCTGCGGAAGGCCCAACTGCAGGGTGGGCTGGAGCCCTTTGCGCTGCAGCCAGGCCGTCAGCAGCAATGCCTGACGCAGGCAGGTCGCCTCGACCGGCCCGTGGCGGCCGGCGATGGAGGCAAGGCGCGCCAGCGCACGTGCGTCCTCGATTTCCGATGCGCTTGCGGAGTGGGACGTGCGGCGACGTGTCGCTGCATCGAGAAGCTTGTGGGTGCGTCGGTAGCCGAACAGCGCCAGCGCCGCGTGAATCAGCGGTAGCAGTGCTGTGCAGGTCAGCAGCCGTCGCTTGTCGCGCCAGGACAGCATGGAGAAAGCGCGCAGGCGGCGACCCACGTCACGCTGCCTTTGCCAGCCCCGCAGTGAGCAGCGACTGTGCCAACGTCAGCAGGTCGGACTCGATCTGCGCCGGATCGGCGTCGTATTCGCTGCACAGGCGGGCGTGGATGTCGCCCAGCGTGGGGCACGCTGGCAGGAGTGCCCAGATCCGCGCGCCGACCGGGTTCAGGCCGAAGTACTGCTCGCTGGACAGGTCCAGCAGCACCGCCTCTCCGCCGACTTCCTGGGCGAGGACGTCGGTGGACTGGATTATGGCGCTGGCGAGGGTGATAGGGGGCTTTTCAGCGGACATGCCCAGGGAGGCGTTAGAGCGTTGCTGAGATTATGCGGGAGATTGGCGGTTTGCGGAAATCGCGCGGCGGGTGGCGTTGCGTTTTTTGTGGTGACGTGCGCGCGCAATCCCGTCATGCTTGTGCCTTTCCTATTGCAGGTACGGCTGGAAGTATGACGGAGACGGTGGAACCGCGAAGCCTTTTGCGTTCGACGCTGCGCACCTGGCTGCGCCCGCACGTGCCGAACCTGCTGTTGGCGCTGGCGTTGATGCTGGTGCAGAGCACGGCCACGCTGGTGCAGCCGTGGCTGGGTGGGCTGCTGACCGACCGGCTGCTGTTCGAGCAGCAGGTGGGGTCGCTGCTTTGGCTGCTGTTCGGGCTGATCTGTGCTCAGCAGGCACTGGGCTATGTGGTGGCGGTGCAGTTGCAGAAGGTGTCGGGCCGCATGGTGGCGTCAGCCAGCAGCGCGGTGTACGCGCACCTGCAGGCGCTGCCGCTGGCGTGGCACCAGCAGCGCAAGCGCGGCGACGTTCTGGCGCTACTGCTGGGCGACGTACAGCGCATGAGCCGCTATGTGACCGGTGCGCTGGTGCCGCTGGTGCCGTTGCTTTTCACCTTGGCAGGAGCGCTGGTGATGATGTTCCGGATGGCGCCGGTGATTGCAGCGGTCATCGCGCTGTTGATGCCGCTGTTGTTCGTGCTATTGAAGCTGGTCGGGCGCTGGCTGCGTCCCCTGGGGCTGGCGACGATGCAGGCTTGGGCCGACCTAAGTGCGCTGGCGCAGCAGAATCTGGAGTTGTTGCCGTTGATCAAGGCCTTTGCCGGCGATGCGGGCGAGGCGGCGGCGTACCGGCGTGGCGCCGATCGCCTGTTTGCGGCGGAATACCGCGAGGCGCGCTGGCAGGGCGCCATTCTGCCGGTGGTCCAGGTGATCGGTGCCGGTGCGATCCTGCTGCTGCTCGGGCTAGCAGGGCGCTCGGTGGTCGGTGCCGGCGTGGGGATGGGGGCGCTGGTCAGCCTGTTCCTGTACGGACTGGTGCTGGTCAGTCCGTTGAGCCAGCTGGCCAACGTCTACGGGATGACGCAGAGCGCGCGGGGTGCGATGCGGCGCCTGATGGACGCGCTTGTCGCGGCCCCCGAGATTGACGACGGACAGCTCGTGAAGCTGCCTGCGGATGCCGAGATCCGCTATGAGGCGGTGGGGTTTGCGTATCCGGAGCGGCCGCCGCTGCTGCAGGATTTCAACCTGGTCGTCCGCGCTGGCGAGACGGTGGCTCTGACCGGCAGCAACGGCGCCGGCAAGAGCACGCTGGTGCATCTGTTGCTGCGCCTGCTGGAGCCGCAGACGGGGCGCGTCTCCATCGGTGGCGTGGATGTGCGCGAGTTCCGGCTGTCGGCGCTGCGCGAGCAGATCGGGCTGGTGGCCCAGCAGGTGATGCTGTTCAACGCCAGCGTTCGCGACAACCTTGCCTACGGGTCGCCCGACGCGTCGCAGGAGGCGTTGGAGCGTGCGGCGCGGGCGGCAAGGGCGCACGATTTCATCGTGGGGTTGCCGCAGGGCTACGACACGATCATCGGTGACCAGGGGATCAGGCTGTCCGGCGGCCAGAAGCAGCGGCTCGCATTGGCGCGGGCGCTGCTGAAGGATCCACCGATCCTGGTGTTCGACGAGGCCACGGCGATGTTCGATCCCGAAGGCGAAGCGGAATTCATCGCCCAGTGCCGCGACGTACTCCAGTGGCGGACGGTGATCCTGATCACCCACCGCCCGGCGACCCTGGCGTTGGCTGACCGTGTCTTGCGCCTTGAAGACGGCCGCTTGGTCTCCGTGGGCGTCGTTTCCTAAGATGGATCAGGTTGGCTTGCAGCAGGGTTGACGCCCGCGCTGCGCCTGCGTCGTGTCGCTGTTGCCCTATGGCGCGGTGTCGCGGGCCGTCTGGGCTTCAGGCGGCAGTCGACGCAGGACGCGGAAGAAGGCGACGGCGCGGGCGCGGTTGCGGGTCAGCAGGTACCAGCCCATGCACAGGGCGAGGTAGGAACCCAGCAGGATCGGCTCGGGGACGTCCCAGCGCAGGCACTGGGCGACCAGCAGGCCGACGGCGAAGCTGAAGCCGGTCAGCCACAGCACGATCCGCAGCGGGCCGAAGCCGGCGTCGGCCATCAGGTGGTGGATGTGGTCGCGGCCAGCGGAAAACGGGGAGCGCCCTTCTTGCAGGCGGCGCACGATCAGCACCAGGCAATCCATCACCGGGATCGGCAGCAACCACAGCGCCAGCACCGGGCTGACCGGGTGGCCTTGATTCTGGGTGAGGCGGAAGGCGATCCAGGCGATGACCAGGCCGAGGAAGCCGCTGCCGGCGTCGCCCATGAAGGTGCGGGCGCGCGGCGTCCACGGAAAGCGCAGGTTCCACAGCAAAAAACCGCCAGCCGCCGCCGAAAGTACAAGAGCGCGCCCCGCCAGACTCGCGTTGCCGGCGTACAGGGCCGCGCAGCCGAGCATCAGCAGGGCGGCCAGCGCCAGCGATCCGGCCAGCCCGTCGCTGCCGTCGATCATGTTCATCGCGTTGATCAGGCCCACGGTGGCGAACACGGTGAAGGGCATCGACAGGAAGCCCAGGCCGGTGGACTCGACCCCGAGCAGGGGCGGGATCTGCTGGATGGTGACGTTGCCGAAATGCGCCATGGACCAGCCGGCCAGCGCCTGGACGCCCAGTCGCCAGTACCAGCGCACGTCGCTGCGGTCGTCGATGAAGCCGATGGCGACGATCAGGACGGAGGCGCCGAGGAAGGCCCACAGGACAGGCGTGTGGACAGGGCCGGTGAGGAATGCGAACGCGCAGCCGGTCAGCATGGCCACGCCGCCGACCACGGGCGTGGGCTGGTCGTGATCCTTGCGCCCCTGCGGTCGGTCCATCAGTCCGAGCTTGTCGGCATACGGCAGCAGCAGCCGTATGGCGAGGAAGGTCACCACAAAGGCGGCCGCGGCGGTAGTGATGTCCATCCAGTTCAGCATGCGTGTCCAGTCCGGCGCACAGTCTCTTGCGCGCGTCGTTTCCGTCTCCCGTCTGTCTTGGTGGCCGTGTCTTCCCGCAGTGCGGGCCGCGGCTGGATTCAACAGCCACGAGGGGCGCGCGTCAACGGCGAAAAATTCTACAGTGCGATGGATCTACTCCGCGCGCCCCGCGAACTCGCCGGTGGTGGTGTTGACCCAGACCTTTTCGCCGGTGCCGATGTATTCGGGCACCATGATTTCGATGCCGGTGGCGAGCTTGGCCGGCTTCGGGCGCTTGGTCGCGGTGCCGCCCTTGAGTTCCGGCGGGGTGTCGATGACTTCCAGCGCCACCGACTGCGGCAGCTGGACGGCGACCGGCTGGTCCTCGATCAGCTGCACGTAGATGCCGGTGAGGCCGTCGACGATGTAGCCGGCGGCATCCCCGATGGCGTCGGCGTCCAGCGTGTAGGGGGTGTAGTCCTCGTCGTCCATGAACACGAAGGCGTCGCCGTCCTTGTAGGAATAGGTGCACTGGCGGCGGCTCATCTCCACTTCGCGCAGGTCGTCGTCGCCGTCGAAGCTGGCGTCGAGTTTGCTGCCGCCGGGGATCGAATACATGACGAAGCGGAAGCGCACGTTGCCGCCGCGGCCCTGCGGGCTGCTGCGCTCGATGTCGCGGATCTGGTAGACGCCGCCGTTGTGTTCGACGACGTTGCCTTTCTTGATGTCGTAGGCCTTCATGGGTGCTCGTTGTCGTTGGGGGCGGGTTATTTCGGGGCGAGCCGCGTGGCGCCGTCCAGCCGGATGGTTTCGCCGTTGAGGTAGACGTTGCCGAGGATGGTGGCAACGAGGTCGGCGTATTCCTCGGGCCTGCCGAGGCGGGCGGGGAAGGGAATGGTGGCTTCCAGCGAGGTGCGCACGGCCTCGGGCATGCCGTCGACCATTGGGGTCCAGAACACGCCCGGCGCGATCGTCATCACGCGGATGCCGAAGCGCGCCAGTTCGCGCGCCATCGGCAGGGTCATGCCGACCACGCCGCCCTTGCTGGCCGAATACGCGGCCTGGCCGATCTGGCCTTCAAAGGCGGCGACCGAGGCGGTATTGACGATCACCCCGCGCTCGCCGTCGGCGCTGGCTTCGTTGTGCTGCATGAGTTCGGCGCAGGCCTTGGCGACGTTGAAGCTGCCGACCAGGTTGACCATCACCGTCGTCTTGAACTGCTCCAGCGGCATCGGGCCGGTCTTGCCGAGCACGCGGCCGGAGCCGAGGATGCCGGCGCAGTTGACGGCGACGTTCAGGCCGCCCATGGCGTCCTTCGCGGCGGCGACATTGGCCTGCACCTGCGCCTCGTCGCTGACGTCGGTGCGGAAGAAGCTGGCGTTGCCGGCGCCGAGCTCGGCCACGGCGGCGGCGCCCTTGTCGGCATTGACGTCGAACAGGGCGACCTTGCCGCCGTGGGCGACCAGATGACGGGCGACGGCAAAGCCGAGGCCGGAGACGCCGCCGGTGATGACGGCGCGGGCGCTGGAAAGCTGCATCGGGATGTCCTGCGAGGAAAATGGGAATTTTAGCGGATGGCCGGCGTTCGCGGCGGCGCCCCGATGCAGCGCCGCCTCAGTCGGACTGCGCCAGCAGGCGCTTGGCCAGTTCGCCCGGCGGCAGGGCCGGCTGGAATAGGTAGCCTTGCCCGACGGTCACCCCGAGCCGCAGCAGGAAATCGCGCTGGGCCTCGGTTTCGATGCCTTCGGCGACGATGTCGAGGTCGAGGCTGTGGGCCACGCCGGTGATGGCCTGGCAGATCGCCACGTCGGAACGGTTGCCGGGCACGCCTTCGACGAAGCCCTGGCTGAGCTTGAGGCCGTGGATCGGCAGCCGGCGCAGGTAGTTGAGGGCGCTGTAGCCTTCGCCGAAATCGTCGATCGTCAGGCTCACGCCGAGGCTGCGCAGGCTGTCGAATACCAGCGCGGTGTCGCGGGTGTCTTCCACCAGCACGCGCTCGGTGATTTCCAGCTCCAGCGCGTGGCCGGGAATGCCGGTGTCCGCGAGCATCTGGCGCACGCTGGCGACCATGTCTTCGCCGACGAACTGGCGATAGGACACGTTCACGGCGATGCGCTGGATCGGCAGGTCCTGCTCCTGCCAGCGCCGCATCTGCGTGCAGGCCTCCAGAAGCGCCCAGTGGCCGATCCGGATCACGTCGCCGGTGTTTTCGGCCAGGTCGATGAAGCGCTCCGGCGCGACCGTGCCCAGGTCCGGGCTGTTCCAGCGCAGCAGCGCTTCGGCGGACAGGATCCGGCCCGTGCGCAGGTCGACCTGGGGCTGGTAGGCGAGATGGAATTCGCCGTTGTCGAGCGCGCGACGCAGCCGGGTTTCGATCTGCAGGCGCTCCTGCCGGTCCTGTTCGAGCGCCGGCGTGAAATTCTGGAAGCCGTTGTGGTGCTTGCGCTTGCTGACGTACATGGCGACGTCGGCGCTCTGGATCAGGCGCCTGGGCGTGGTGCCGTCGGCCGGTGCACGCGCCAGGCCGATGCTGGCGGATACCGAAAATTCGGTCCCGCCGAGCTGGAACGGCGGTTCGAACGCGGCCTGGATCCGCAGCGCCAGCCGTTCGGGGCGCTTTGGGTCGTCGGCGATGCGGCAGGTGGCGAGGAACTCGTCGCCGCCGAAGCGGGCGATCGAAGCTTCCGTGCCGACCGCCTCGCGCAGGCGCTGCGCCACGTCCATCAGCAGCCGGTCGCCGGCGTCATGGCCGTGGGCGTCGTTGACGATCTTGAAGCGGTCGAGGTCGATGTAGAGCACCGCAAGATCCGGGCCGCCGGCGGCGGCCAGTCCGTCCCGGATCGAATCGAGGATGGCGTCGCGGTTGAGCAGGCCGGTCAGCGCGTCGGTCTGCGCCTGCACGCGCAGCGCCTCCTCGGCGCGCTTGCTTTCGGTGATGTCCTGCAGGGTGCCGGTGAAACGTCTGTGGCCGGGATCCAGCGGATCGGGCTCGCCGATCATGCGCATCCAGAACCCGGCTGCACGCGCCGTGCGCCCGCGCAGTTCGAGGTCGAAACCGGTGCCGCCGCCGATCGATTTCAGCGTCTTGCGCAGGCGCTTGCCGCTTTCGACGTCGAGGCAGGCCAGCAGGGCGTCCATCGTGCGGGGCGGGCGCTGCTGGCGCAGGATGCGCATGGATTCGCTGGTCAGGTGCAGACCGTCGCTGCCCCGATCCCATTGCCAGCCGCCGATCTGAGCCAGTTCCTGCACGCGTTCGAACAGCGCCTTGTCGCGCTGCAGGCCGGTGATTTCGCTGCCGAGCAGCAGGACGTGATCGGGGCGGGTGGAACCGGGATCGACCTGCACGACGATCGTGACCGACAGCCAGATCAGTTGCTGGGTGCTGTGCCGGAACAGCCCGATGATGGCGTTCAGGTTCTTGCCGTCGTGCAGCGCGCGCGCCAGCGGATAGTCCTCGGGCGGGATGACCTGACCGCTGGCGTCGACGACGGTCCAGTCGCTGTGTTCCAGCATCGGCCGGCCGAGCGCATCGCTGTCCAGCCCGTAGAGGCGGGCGGCCGCGGGATTGAGATACAGCACCCGGCCATCGCCGTCGTGCAGGGTGATGGCGCGGTCGATGGCGTCGGCGAGGCTGGTGTAGCGGGTGCCGGCGTCGGTGCGCGCGCTCAGGTCGCGGGCGATGGCGAGAATGGCGGGGCCATCGGCGGTGTTCAGCCGCGCCGAATGCACTTCGACCGGGAAGCGATGGCCGCTGGCGTGGACGTTGATGGTCTGGACGATATGGGTCTTGCCGCGCTCGATCGTTTCCAGCACCGGGACGAGGAAGTTGGCCGGCAGCCCGGGATTGAGCAGGTGTACGGGATTGCCGACCAGTTCCCGGCGCTTGCGGCCGTAGGCGGTCAGCGCGGCGGCGTTGGTGTCGAGAATCACGCCGGCATAGGAGATGATCAGGGTGGGGTCGGGGATGGCGTCGAGGAAGGCGCGGTGCCGGCGATCGTCGGCCGAGGCGGGTTTTGCGTCGCAGCCGGCCATCGCGGCGGAGGCTTTGCGCAGCAGGCCGCGCACGCGGGTGGGTAGTTCGGGGTTGGTGGCTGCCCTGGCCAGATCGGCGCCCAGTGCCGCCGAGTCAGACGGCTTGCGGGTCGCCGGCTTCCGGGGAGCCGGCTTGTCCGGGGCGTCGGCCTTGCGCGCGCTCATCGCGAGGACAGCGCCTTGCCGGCGCGGCTGCTGGTTTCGCGGCCGAGCAGGCCGGCCAGCCAGCGGCCGGTGTCGGCCAGTGCGGCCAGATCGATGCCGGTACGGATGCCGAGGCCTTCGAGCATGTACACGACGTCTTCGCTGGCGACGTTGCCAGTGGCGCCCTTGGCATAGGGGCAGCCGCCGGCGCCGGACACCGCGCTGTCGATGACGGCCACCCCTTCTTCCAGGCAGGCCAGGATGTTGGCCAGCGCCTGGCCGTAGGTGTCGTGGAAATGCACCGCCAGCGCGGCGATCGGGACCTCCTGCGCGACGGCGTGCAGCATCGCCCGCGCCTTGCCGGGGGTGCCGACGCCGATGGTGTCGCCCAGCGAGACCTCGTAGCAGCCCATTCCATGCAACGTCTTGGCCACGCGCACCACCTCGGCCACCGGCACCTCGCCCTGATAGGGGCAGCCGAGCACGGTGGAGACGTAGCCGCGCACCTTCACGCCGTCCGCCTTGGCGCGCTCCAGGACGGGCGCGAAGCGTTCCAGCGACTCGTCGATGCCGGCGTTGGTGTTTTTGCGGTTGAAGGCTTCCGAAGCGGCGGTGAACACCGCCACTTCCCCGGCGCCGGCGGCGCGGGCGCGCTCATAGCCCTGCAGGTTGGGCGTGAGCACCGGATAGGACACGCCGGGCGCGCGCCGGATCCCGGCCAGCACCTCGGCGGCGTCGGCCATCTGCGGCACCCATTTCGGGCTGACGAAGGCGGTGGCCTCGATCGTGCGCAGGCCGGTCTGCGAGAGCCGGTCGATCAACTCGATCTTGGCGGCGGTGCCGATGTCGGTCTTCTCGTTCTGCAGTCCGTCGCGCGGGCCGACTTCGACGATGCGGACATCGACGGGCAGAAGGCTGTTCATTGCCGCTCGGCCTCGGGCTGCGGCTTGGGGGCATCGCCGATTTCCGCCGGCGTCGGTGCAGGTTCGGCGACCGGCGAGGTGTCGCGTACCAGAACGGTCGACGGCTGGGCGAGGAAGAATTCCGGATGGCGGCGCAGGATCCGGGCGATCTGCGCCGGATTGCCGGCGACGAAGTTGCGGTAGGTGCGCTCCTGGCCTTCCGGCACCTGCTCCGGCTGCGGTGGCTGAAAGCCCTTGACTCGGCCTTGCGCCAGCGCCTCGGAAATGCGCGCATGGTCGGGCATGTACAGGCGCATCTGGTCGCCGCGGATCTCGTAGCGCAGCAGGAAGTGGCCGCAGTAGGTGTCGTTTTCGCCCACGCAGTCGAGCTTGCCGGAGTCGTTGAGGGCTTCGACGAAGTTGCCGGCGCGCGAGTGGACGAAATTCGCCCGGATGGGCTTGGGCTGGCCCTGATCGATCACCGTGCGGCAGTCGGACGCCACTTCCAGCGGATGCGGCATGGCGTCCTGGTTCGAAGATTCGCTTTCGGTGACGATCCAGCGTCCTGGCAAGGCCGGATCGCAGGTGCTGACGGTGCCCTCGGGCAGCGATTCGAACAGGCTCGATGAGCAGCCGCCGAGCAGCAGCAGGCAGGGCAGCAGCAGGCCGGACAGGATGCGCATGGTCATTGCTCCAGTACCGCCAGAATGGCGTCGGCCTCCACGAATTCGCCGGCCTGGGCGCGGATGTCCGCGATCACGCCGTCGCGCGGGGCCTTGAGCGCCAGTTCCATCTTCATGGCTTCCAGCACCAATACCACATCGCCGGCGCGCAGCGCGGTGCCGGGGCCGGCCTTGACGACCACCACCCGCCCCGGCATCGGGGCGCGGATGCGGTGCTCGTCGCTGGCGCCGCCGCTGGCGTCGCGGCGCGGGCCGTCCGAGGTGCGCAGGCGCAGGCGCCGCTGGCCGTCGTGGACTTCGATGAACGGCCCGAACGTGGCGGTGGCAAAGCGGCGCATCTGTCCGTCGATGCGCAGGCTGGCCGTTCCTTCCCCAAGGCGCGCGTCGGCGATGGCGTGGCTGGCGCCGTTCAGGGTGATGGCGTAGTGGCCGTCGCTGCCGGTGGCTTCCAGCGCGATTTCCCGCGTGCCGTGGTCGAGGACAAGGCGCCGCGCGCCCGCCGCGCCCAGCCGCCAGCCGTCGCGGGCGTTCCAGGGCGATCCCGCATCCGGCGCTTCGGCGGCGGCGCGGGCCGCGCGGGCCTCCTGCTGCAGCAGAAGGACGGTTGCCGCCGCGAGCAGCAGCTGCGGATCGTCTTCGGCCGGGGCGAAGAATTCGTCGAGGTGACGGTCGAGGTAGCCGGTGTCGATGGTGGCCTCGACGATGGCCGGATGCCGCACCAGCCGTTCGAGGAAGGCGATGTTGGATTTCGGGCCTTGCACGCGGCACTGCGCCAGCGCCGCGCGCAGCCGCGCCAGCGCGCGCGGGCGGTCCTCGTCCCAGACGATGAGTTTGGCGATCATCGGATCGTAGAAAATCGTCACCGTGTCGCCTTCGACCACGCCGGAGTCGATCCGCACGTGGCGTGAGGGCGCCGGAAGTTGCAGCGTGTGCAGGGTGCCCGAGCCGGGCAGGAAGCCGGCGTCCGGGTCTTCGGCGTACAGGCGCACCTCGATGGCATGGCCGCGCTGGACGATCTGCTCCTGCGCCAGCGGCAAGGGTTCCCCGGCGGCCACGCGCAACTGCCATTCGACCAGATCCAGGCCGGTCACTTCCTCGGTGACCGGATGCTCGACCTGCAGCCGCGTGTTGATTTCCATGAAGTGGAAATCGCCGCCCTTGCCGACGATGAACTCGACCGTGCCGGCGTTGCGATAGTCGATCGCGCGCGCGGCCAGCACCGCGGCGGCGCCCATGCGCGCGCGCAGCTCGGGGGTGAGGAAGGGCGAGGGCGATTCCTCCAGCACCTTCTGGTAGCGCCGCTGCGCCGAGCACTCGCGCTCGCCGAGATGGATGGCGTTGCCGTGGGCGTCGGCGAAGATCTGGATTTCGATGTGGCGCGGGTGTTCGACATAGCGTTCCAGCAGCACACGATCCTTGCCGAAGGCGTTCTTCGCCTCGCGCTGGCAGCTTTCCAGGTTCGCCGCGAACTCGCCGGCGCTGTGCACGATGCGCATGCCCTTGCCGCCGCCGCCGTAGGCCGCCTTGATCATCAGCGGATAGCCGATGCGGTCGGCCTCGCGCTGCAGCATCTCCAGCGATTGCTCCATCCCGGTGTAGCCGGGCACCACCGGCACGCCGGCAGTGGCCATCAGGTCCTTGGCGCCGGCCTTGCTGCCCATCTTGCGCATCGAGGCGCCGGGCGGGCCGATGAATACCAGCCCTGCCGCTGCGACCGCGTCGGCGAAGTCCGCGTTTTCGCTGAGGAAACCGTAGCCCGGATGGATCGCCTGGGCCCCGGTGCGTCTGGCGACGTCGAGGATGGCCTCGCCGCGCAGGTAGCTGTCCTGCGGGCGCGGGCCGCCGATGCAATGGGCCTCGTCGGCCAGCCGCGCGTGCTGCGCGTCGGCGTCGGCCTCGGAGAACACCGCCACGGTGCGGATGCCGAGCCGCCGCGCGGTGCGGATGACCCGGCAGGCGATTTCGCCACGGTTGGCGATGAGGATTTTTTCAAACATTGTCTTTGACGCGGATTGACGCGGATGAACGCGGATGGGCTAGGACGTCGAAAACGCGACGCTTGAATTGTGGACGGGGGCCGAAATTGAACAGCAGGCCGACAGGAATTCCGGTAGCTTTCAGGTAATTCATCAACTGGACTTCATGGGCCGTTCCCAACTGTGAAACGGCCTTCAGTTCGACGATGATGCGTCCTTCGACGAACAGGTCCGCCTTGAATTCGCCGACGAGGATGCCACGAAAGTGCACGTTGATCGGGGCTTGCTGCACCACGGACAACCCCGCGTCCCGCAGCGCTGCGGCAAAGGCGTTTTCGTAAACGCTTTCAAGAAAGCCGGTGCCAAGTTCATTGTAGACCGTATAAAAAATGCCGATGACCTGCTCGGTCAATTCAGATTCCAGCAATGAATGCTTATCCGCGTTCATCGGCTCTGATCCGCGTCAAGAACGCTCTTGCCCTGCCCACGCCGGCTTGCGCTTGTCGAGGAAAGCGGACAGGCCTTCCTGGCCTTCGGGCGAGACCCGCAGACGGGCGATCAGGGCGGCGTTGTCGGCGTCGTGACGGGCGCCGTCGGCGTGGGCGCAGGTGGCGCGCACCAGTTGCTTGGCGCTGGCGGAAGCGGCCGGGCCGGTTTTCAGCAACAGGTCGATCTGGCGCTTTACGGCGGTGTCGAGCGCGGTCGGATTGACCACGGCGTGCAGCAGGCCGATGCGGCAGGCTTCCTCGGCGTCGAAAATCTCGGCGCTGGCGAAATAGCGGCGCGCGTGGCGCGGGCCGATGGCGTTGATGACGTAGGGCGAGATCACCGCCGGCAGCAGGCCGAGCTTCGCCTCGGTCAAGCCGAACTTCGCTTCGGGCACGCCGATGGCGATGTCGCAGCAGGCGATGAGCCCGACGCCGCCGCCGAAGGCCGCGCCCTGCACGCGGGCGATGGTCGGTTTGGGCAATTCGTCCAGCGTACGCATCAGGCGGGCGAGGGCGAGCGAATCCTGGCGGTTGTCCTCCTCGCTGGCGGCGGCCATGCCGCGCATCCAGTTGAGGTCGGCCCCGGCGGAGAACGACGGGCCTTCGGCTTCCAGCACCAGCACCCGCACCGCGGCGTCCGCGCCGACGGCGACGAGCGCATCGGTCAGTTCCGCGATCAGGTGGTCGTCGAAGGCGTTGTGCACCTGCGGGCGGGACATCCGCAGGCGCGTCACCGGGCCGTCCCGGAACAGTTGCAGGGCTTGTGTCATCGCGATTCCGTCGCTGGGCGATCTGTCGACGCCCATGATACCGGCGATCCGCGCTTTCGACGTTCATCGCGCAAGGGTCGCGCGGTTGCGCCGGTGCGGCCTTCAGTGGCGGACGCGGCGTTTGTCCGGCGGTGCGGGCACCGCTTCGACGGTGACGGTGAAGCTGCGGTTCTCGCCGGCAAAGACCGCGCCGACGCCGGCGACGTGGCGGCTGACTTCGCGTCCGCGTTCGTCGCGGACAACCACCACGACGGTGTATTCAAACGCGCTTTCGGCGGTTCCGCTGAGGCTCCCCTCGACCTGCAGCGGAATGACCGGCTCGATCGGCGCACCGGTGGAATCGAAGCGCAGGTGCCCGCGACACGCGGGGCAGAACGTCGCGCTTTCGAGGATCGTGGTCTTGCAGTGCGGGCAGGTACGCGTCGCCCCCACCGCGCCGGGGCGCGGTGCGCTCATGTGGCGGCGCCTTTAGGACGCGGACGTCGGTTTGTCGTCCTTGCCCCAGCCGCACTCGACGTGGCCGCGGATGCGGGAACCCGGGGCGACGGTGAGGCTGCCGGCCTTGACGTCGCCGGTGATGGCGCCGCTCTGGGTCAGCTCGACGTGCTGGGCGCCGGAGATGTTGCCTTCCATCTCGCCGGCCAGCGTCACCTTGTTCGCGGCGATCGCGCCAGCCGTCACCTTCGCGCCCGGATCGACGGTCAGGTTGCCCTGCACCTTGATGTCGCCCTTGAACTTGCCGGCGATGCGCACGTGCCCGCTGCCCTCGATCTTGCCTTCGATGGTCAAGTCGGATGCGATCACCGATTCCTGCGAACTGGCGGCGCGCGCCGGCGCCGGCGACGGTGCCGCAGCGGCCGGCGCCGGCGTCGGCTCGGGCGCGGCGGGCTTGGGGTCGAAGTGGATCGGGTCGGCAGGCTTGGGTGCCGGCGTGCTGTCTTTCCAGATGGCCATGGCGAAACCTCCTCGGGGGAAACCCCGACACTACCACCGTTTTGCGGCGTTTTGTTGCCTGAATGGGTGAGTTGAACTTCGCAACCACCTGTTTTGCATCATGCTGGTGCCAGTGCCAGAAGGATTGCGATCAGCGCCGAGTTCGCGGCGGCCAGCCACCACAGCCACCCGGTCTTGCGATGGGCGGCATCGAGCCGGATGCGGTGTCGGCGCGCGTAGGCAACGTCGTGCAGCACCAGTACAGCGATCGTGTAGCAGGTCGCTAGGATGACGGCGTAGCGCATCCGCAGGTGGTCGCCGAACACCGCTTCTAGCACGCTCAGGGCCAGCAGCAACGATGTCGCCGCCGCCGCGAGCATGGCCCAGGCGCTGGCGTTGACCTGGCTGTTGCCGGACTCGGCGCGCCCGCCCAACCACAGCAGGCAGGTGATGGCGAAAGCGACAACTCCGGGAATGGGCCAGAGCAGCATGAGCACGGTGCCGATCACGGTACCCAGACAGGCCATCAGGGTCATTGGATCCCAGTCGAGCCGAGTCTGGTTGAATTGGCCGAAGCGAATGAAGCCGGCGAGAACGACGGCATAAGCCAGCCAGGCCACAAACGTCCCGGCATAGGCATAACCCATGGCCTTGGCGATGGCGGAGAGCGGAATGGCCGGTGTCGTGCCCATGGAGACGGCGGCGGCATACGCGCCGATGGGAATGCACCACAACGCCAGGCGTATTGCCATGAGTCGGAGCCGTTCCTGCGCCAGCCGTCCGCGATCGATGGCGTGCTCCCAGAACCTGCAGGCCACCTGGTCGAGGCGGGCTTCCGCGCGTTCGGGATCGGCCATGCGCAGATCCCGGGCCAATCGACCGACGCGGCCCGGCAAGCCGGGAAATGCAATCAGGAAAAGGCGGCGCAGCCAGCGGTGGGGTTCCTGCAGTTCCCGCGCCAGCAGGCGGTCAGCCCAATCCGCCTGTCGTGAAGTGTGCCGCTGGAGCCGCTGTTCGAACCCGGCGGCATCGTCGGCCCGGCGGGCCACCAGGTCGAGCTGCTGCCGCAGCCAGGGATCCACGCCCACGGTGTCCAATCCGAAGAAGCGCGTCACCTGTTCAAGGTGACGAGCGGCTTCCGTCGGTTCGATGCTTGCCAGTGCGTGGACGACGGCGGGGCGCAGGCTGTACTTGCGGTCCAGGGAGTACAACGCTTCGTGGGATTGCAGCCAGGCGACCACGGAGCGGTCGTCCCCGGCCTGCATGCGGACGGCAAGTTCGGATGCGAATCCGGCGCTGTCGAAGGCGTCCTCCGAAGGATGGGCTGGCGCGGGTTCGGGCTTCGGGACGGGAGGCGTAGCCATCGGCACGGGGCCCGCTTCACCGTCTGGCGGAGGCGGTTCGCGTCTGGGGGGCGCGCTGAATTGTTCGCGACGGCGTGCCTGTTCCAGGCAGATTTCGTAGGCCTCGCGCAGGCGCTGGAAGCCGATGGGGTCTTCGTCCGGGCGGTGCGTGCGCAAAAGCCTGGCGTAGGCGCGCTTGATCTGTGTGGCATCCGCGTTTCCGGACAGGCCGAGGAATCGGAAGGCGTCGCTCATGATCCGGAGGGCGCCAGCAGGCGCGCCGCGTTGGCGAGCGCGATCAGAACCCAGATGATCCACCAGAGCGATTTTTCCTCGCGCACCGGCCTGGGTTTCGCTGTCGACCGTTCGAGCATGAAAGACAGGTCGACCCCGCCGTAGGCCGAGTTCGACGCCTTCCGCAGTTTCTCGATCGCGGTTTCGAGTTGCAGGTAGCGTGGGTTGACGACGTCCAGTTCGAAGTGATGCAAGGTTGCGGCCAGTACCCGAGGGGGCAGTGGAAGTGCTTCGAGTAGGCGCCAGACCAGCGCGTCACCGACCCGCGTCTGGTTGTCGATCGAATACAGGTCGGGGTGACCGCGCAGCCATGCGCCGATGTCGATCCCGGGCGTCCGTGCCACATCGAGGAAATCCGTGAAGAACGCATCCAGGGAGAAGGCATGGCGCGGTGGCGCAAGAGGCGGCACCGGCGCAGCGAAGGGAGTGGCATCAGGCGGGTCGTCTTCGGGCGATGCACTCACGGGAATGCGTGACACCGCGTCCGCCGGTTCCTGGTCGTCCGGCGGCTGCGCCTGCCACAGGCAGGCTTCGTAGGCAGCGCGCAGGCGCTGGAAGTCGCCCGGATTCTCGTCCGGGCGGTGCATGCGCAGCAGCCGTGCGTAGGCGCGCTTGATCTGCGGGATGTCGGCGTCGTCAGACAATCCCAGGACGGTGAACGGCGACATCGGTCAATCGAGGCCCTGAGCTTCGAGCTGGTCGAGTGCGCCGGACAGTTCTCCTCGCTCGCGTTCGATGCGGGGCCGATCCTGAGATTCCAGCGCCGCCATGAACCGGGCCAGCCAGTCCTGCAGCAGATTGCGTTGTCCCAGACGTTCCGCATACAGGCGCTCGATTCGGGCGACGGCCGCCAGGTTGGCCTGTTCGTCGCGTGGGTGCACCTTGATGGCGGACAGTGCGGCCAGACGTTCGCGGATTTCCGCTTCGGTCAGCACCCCGGGATTTTCCTGAAGGATCAGCTCGCGCTTTTCGTTGGTGTCCAGCGTGGTGGATTCCACCTGCAGCACGCCGTTGACGTCGTAGGTGAAACGCACCTCGATCGCCGGGGCGTGCTTGCGCACCTTCGGCGGCAGGTTGATGTCGAGGGTGCCCAGCAAGACGTTGTTGGCGACGCGCGGGCTCTCGCCCTGGAAGATTTCGAGGTGGATCAGGCGCTGGTTGTCCTGAATGGCGCTGAACATTTCGGCGCGGCTGACCGGAACCGTGGCGTTGCGCTCGATGATCGGCGAGAAGTGCCCATGGCTGATCCGGCCGTGCTCGTCCTCGCGCGACGTGCCCACGCCCAGCGTGTACGGGCACACGTCGGTCATCACCACTTCTTCCAGCGCCTGGTCGCGGGCCTTCATGCCTGCGGCCACGCAGGCACCCAGTGCGATGGCCTCGTCCGGATGGACGTGGCGCAGCGGCAGGCGCCCGAGCATGCGCGAAACCAACCGGGTGAACGCCGGCATGCGCGAGGCACCGCCGACCATCACCACTTCGCCGAGGTCGCCCGGCGAAAGCCTGGCATCCCGCAGTGCGCGCTCGATCGGTGCACGCAATCGCTGCATGAGAGGTTCGGTGAGCCGCTGGAAGCGGGCGTCGTCGATCCGCCACTCGCGCGGCTGACCGCCCAACTGCAGGCTGATCGTGGCTTCCGGTGCCGACGAAAGCTGCTTCTTGGCGGCTTCCAGTCGTGTCGACATCAGGGCCAGTTCGCCGGCGGGGAGGCGGCGAGGATCGATGCCCAGGTCGCGGCAGCAGGCGTCCAGCATCAGCTTGAGAAAATCCTCGCCGCCGAGATGGTTGTCGCCCGCGCTGGCGTGCACTTGCATCACGCCGTCGAAGATTTCCAGGATCGACACGTCGTAGGTGCCGCCGCCAAGGTCGAGGACGATGAAGGTGGAACCGTCGATGCGCTCCTGCAGGCCATAGGCCAGCGCGGCGGCGGTGGGTTCGTTGACCAGCCGCTCGACCTTGATTCCGGCGAGTTCACCTGCGGCGCGGGTGGCTTTGCGCTGGGCGTCGCCGAAGTAGGCGGGCACGCTGATGACGGCCTCGCGCACCTTTCCCCCCAGCGCCGCTTCGGCGTCCGCGACCAGCGAGCGCAGCACCAGGGCGGAGAGTTCTTCCGGACGGAAGTCGCGGTTGCCCAGCCGGGTGGTGCGGTTGGAACCCATCCAGCATTTGAAGGCGGCGACGCTGGCGTTGGGGTGGGTGATGAGGCGGTCGCGCGCGGCCTGGCCGACCAGGATGCCGCCGTCTTCGCCGATGCTGACCGCTGAGGGCGTGAGCAACTCGCCGAGCGGGTTGGGAAACAGCCTGGGCGCGCCGCCGTCGTAGCAGCCGATCAGGGAATGGGTGGTGCCAAGGTCGATACCGACGATCATCCGTTGCCTGCTGTGGGTGGAGTCACATCCGGAACACGCCAAAGCGCGTCCGGTCCTCGATGGGTGCGTTGAGCGCCGCCGACAGCCCCAGTCCCAGCACGCGGCGGGTGTCGGCCGGGTCGATGACGCCGTCGTCCCAGAGACGGGCAGTGGAATACCACGGGCTGCCCTGGTCTTCGTACTGCTGGCGGATCGGGGTCTTGAATGCGTCTTCTTCCTCCGCCGTCCAAACGCCGCCCTTGGCCTCGATGCCGTCGCGTTTGACCGTGGCCAGCACGCTGGCGGCCTGCTCGCCGCCCATCACCGAGATGCGTGCGTTCGGCCACATCCATAAAAAGCGTGCGCCATAGGCGCGGCCGCACATCGCGTAATTGCCGGCGCCGAAGCTGCCGCCGATCACCACGGTGAACTTGGGGACGTGCGAGCAGGCCACGGCGGTCACCATCTTTGCGCCGTCTTTCGCAATACCACCCTGTTCGTATTTCTTGCCGACCATGAAGCCGGTGATGTTCTGCAAAAACACCAGCGGGATGCTGCGCTGGTTGCACAGTTCGATGAAGTGCGCGCCCTTGAGCGCGGACTCACCGAACAGGATGCCGTTGTTGGCGATCAGGCCCACCGGGTAGCCGTGCAGGTGGGCGAAGCCGGTCACCAGGGTCTTGCCGTAGCGCGCCTTGAACTCCTGCAGTTCGCTGCCGTCGGTGATGCGGGCGATGACCTCGCGGATGTCGAACGGGCGGCGCGCGTCCCTGGGCACGATGCCGTACAACTCGCTGGCGGGATACAGCGGCTCGCGCACCGGCACCGTCGCCACCGGCAGCACCTTCCTGCGGTTGAGCGCCCCCACAATTCCGCGCGCGATTTCCAGCGCATGGCGATCGTCTTCGGCAAAGTGGTCGGCCACGCCCGAGATGCTGGTGTGCACGTCCGCGCCGCCCAGCGTTTCCGCGTCGACCACTTCACCCGTCGCCGCCTTTACCAGCGGCGGGCCGCCGAGGAAGATGGTGCCCTGTTCCTTCACGATCACCGACTCGTCGCACATCGCCGGCACGTAGGCGCCGCCGGCGGTGCACGAGCCCATCACCACCGCGATCTGCGGGATGTTTTCGGCGGACAGGCGCGCCTGGTTGTAGAAGATGCGACCGAAGTGCTCCTTGTCCGGGAATACCTCGTCCTGCATGGGCAGGAACGCGCCGCCGGAATCCACCAGATAGATGCAGGGCAGGTTGTTTTCGCGTGCCACTTCCTGCGCGCGCAGGTGCTTTTTCACCGTCATCGGGAAATAGGTGCCGCCCTTGACCGTGGCGTCGTTGGCCACGATCACCACTTCCTGCCCGCACACCTTGCCGATGCCGCAGACCATGCCGGCGGCGGGCGCGGCATCGTCGTACATGCCTTCGGCGGCCAGCGGCGCGATTTCCAGAAACGGCGAACCGGGGTCGAGCAGGGCGTCGATGCGTTCGCGCGGCAGCAGCTTGCCGCGTGCCGTGTGCCTGGCGCGGGCTTTCTCGCCGCCGCCGTCGGCGGCATGGGCGAGGCGGCGCTTGAGTTCGGCGACCAGTTCGCGGTGGTAGGCCGCGTTTTCGGTGAACTCGGGGGCGCGGGGGTCGAGCTGTGAGGCAAGGGCGGGCATTGCGTGGTTCCGAACCGGCAAGACCTGCAAGGATACCGCCTCGCCGTTTCCGGCTGCAGGCGGAGGCGGCGGTTTGCGACAATGGCGGGCCGTTCCGCAGCAGATTCCCGTGGCCCGACTCGACCAGACCCCGAAAACCGTCGCGATTTCCGACCTCAGCCACGACGGGCGCGGCGTGGCGCACTGGCCGGAAGGCCATCCGCAGGCCGGGAAAACCGTGTTCGTTTCCGGCGCGTTGCCGGGCGAGACCGTCAGCGTGCAACAGACCGCGCGTTCGAAGCATTTCGACGAAGCCCGGACGCTGCTGGTGCTGGAGGCGTCGGAGGATCGCGTGGCGCCGCGCTGCCCGCACTTCGGCACCTGTGGCGGCTGCGCGCTGCAGCACCTCGACGCCGACAGGCAGATCGAATACAAGCAGCGGGTGCTGCTGGACAACCTGCAGCGCATCGGCCACGTCGCGCCGCAGGCGATCTTGCCGCCGCTGCGCGCCGACAGCTGGGGCTACCGGCGCAAGGGACGGCTGTCGGTGCGGCGGGTCGAGAAAAAGGACAAGACCTTGGTCGGATTTCGCGAGCAGGATCCGCGCTTCGTGGCCGATCTGCACGAATGCCACACCATCCTGCCGCAGCTTGGCTTCAAGCTCGACCTGTTGGGTGCGCTGGTGGACGGCATGGACGGTCGTCGCGACATCCCGCAGATCGAATTCATTGGCGGCGATGCGGCCATTGCGCTGGTGTTCCGCCACCTGCAGCCGTTGGCCGAAGCGGACAGGGCGCGGCTCGCCGCCTTCGGTGCCGAACACGGCTTTGCGATCTTCCTGCAGCCCGGTGGCACCGAATCAGTGCATCCGCTGAACGGCGCTGCGCCGGCGCTGTCGTTCCATCTTTCGCAGTGGAACGTCGAACTGCAGTTCAAGCCGCTCGACTTCATCCAGGTCAACGCCAAACTCAACGAGGCGATGATCGCCCGCGCGCTGGCGCTGCTGGACGTGCAGCCGGGCGAGCGGGTGCTCGACCTGTTCTGCGGGCTGGGCAACTTCACCCTGCCGCTGGCGCGGGTGGCGGGCGAGGGCGCCGTGGTCGGCGTCGAGGGCGACGCCGGGCTGGTGGCCCGCGCCCGCGCCAACGCCGAACATAACGGTCTGAACAACGTCAGCTTCCACGCCGCCGATCTCGCGCAGGACCTGCGCGGCCAGCCGTGGCTGAAGCGGGGTTTCGACAAGCTGCTGCTGGACCCGGCCCGCGCCGGCGCGATCGAGGCCCTGAAGCAATTGCCCCTGAAGGGCCTGAAGCGGATCGTCTATGTCAGCTGCCATCCCGGCTCGCTGGCGCGCGACGCCGGATATCTGGTCAACGAAGCCGGCTGGACGCTGCGCGAGGCGGGGGTGATGGACATGTTCCCGCACACTGCGCACGTGGAATCGATTGCCGTGTTCGAACCGGGCAGGAAGGGCTGAGCATGGGTGTCGAAATCGAACGCAAGTTTCTCGTGCGCGGCGAGGCCTGGCGCGCGCAGGCGCATGCCTCCATCACGATGGCGCAGGGATATCTCAACGATGCCGCCAGCGTCGATGCCGGGACGATGCGCGCCTCGGTGCGGGTGCGGCTGGAAGGCGAGGCGGCGCGGCTGAACATCAAGTCGCGTGAGCTGGGAACGACCCGCCAGGAGTTCGAATACGCCATCCCGGTGGAAGACGCGCGGGCGCTGCTGGCGCTGTGCGTCGGCGGCCGCGTGGAAAAACGCCGTCATCTCGTCAGGCACGCGGGGCATCTGTGGGAAATCGACGAGTTCTTCGGCGACAACGCCGGTCTGGTCGTGGCGGAAATCGAACTGGGCGATGAACGCGAAGCCTTCGAGCGCCCCGACTGGCTCGGCGTTGAAGTGACAATGCGGCGGCGCTACTACAATCTTGCCCTGGCGTCGCGCCCGTACTCGCTCTGGAGCGAGGACGAGCGCCGCCCCACCGAATCCGAAGGATGAACGCATGTTGTTGATTGGTGTGTCCGGTCACGCGCTCACTGAAGCCGAGCGCGACTGGCTGCAACACCCCGCCTGTGCGGGCGTGGTGCTGTTCGCGCGCAATTTCGCCAGCCGTGCCCAGACGGTGGAACTGACGCAGGCGATCCGCGCCGCCGCGCCGCGCCCGCTGCTGGTGTGCGTGGATCAGGAAGGCGGGCGGGTGCAGCGCTTCCGCGACGGCTACAGCACGCTGCCGGCGCTGCGTGGTTTCGAGGAACTGTATCGGCGCGATGCCGATGCAGCCCTGCATCTGGCGCACGAGCACGCCTGGCTGATGGCCAGCGAAATCCGTGCAACCGGACTGGACCTGAGCTTCGCGCCGGTGGTCGATCTGGCGCGCGGCAACCGCGCGATCGGCAATCGCGCCTTCGCGGAGGATCCGCAGATCGTGGCGGCTTTCACCCGCGCCTACGTGGCCGGCATGCACGAAGCCGGCATGATCGCCACGCTCAAGCATTTCCCGGGGCATGGTTCGGTGCTGGAAGACACCCATTTCGATGCCGCCACCGATCCGCGTTCCCTGGACGCGTTGCGCGGTGCCGACTTGATCCCGTTTGCCGCCGGCATCGAGGCTGGCGCCGATGCGGTGATGATGGCCCACGTCACCTATCCGCAGGTGGCGCCCGAGCCGGCCGGCTATTCGAAGCGCTGGATCGGCGACATCCTGCGCACCGGGATGGGCTTCCGCGGCGTGGTGTTTTCCGACGACATCGGCATGGTTGCCGCCGGCAGCGCGGGCGGCGTCCAGGCGCGGATTGATGCGCATCTGGACGCCGGCTGCGACGTGGTGCTGGTCTGCCACCCCGGGTCGGTCGAGGAAGCGCTGCACGCGGTGGAGGGCCGCGCGCTGCCCTCGATGGCGTTGACCGGACTGATCGGCCGCGGGGCGCTCGGATGGGATGCGCTGCTGGCGGACGGCCGCCATGCGCAGGCGCGGCGGGAACTGGCGCAGGTGCCCGCTGCCGGTGCCGACGCCGCCCTGCATTCCGGCGCCAACGACGTCGGGAGCGTGGCATGAGCCGCCCCCGGTTGTCCGATGCGCTGCGCACGGCGCGGGTGCTGTTCGAGCGCCCGGCGCTGGAAGCGGCGATTGAGCACATGGCCGGCGAGGTGCGCGCCGCCTGGCCCGGCGACGATGTCCCCGTGTATCTCACCGTCATGAACGGCGCGATGCCGTTTGCAGCGCAGCTGGCCTTCGCGCTGGGCGAGCGCGGGATGGATCTGGAATTCGATTTTCTGCACGCCACCCGCTACCGCGGCGAAACCCACGGCGCCGACCTGGTCTGGAAGCATCGCCCCGACACCCCGCTGCAGGGACGCAAGGTCCTGCTGGTCGACGACATCCTCGACGAAGGCCATACACTGCTGGAGATCCGGCGCTGGTGCGAGGCGCAGGGCGCGGCGGAGGTGCGGATCGCGGTGCTCACCCGCAAGCTGCATGACCGCTGCGTCGCCGGCATCCACGCCGATCACGTCGGCGTTGAATTGCCCGACGCCTTCGTGTTCGGCTACGGGATGGACTATTACGAGCAGGGGCGCAATCTTCCGGCGATCTATGCGTTGGCCGAGTGAGCCCGCATGCCCTGACCGCCAGCCCTTTGCCGGACATGCCGTGAAT
>WBZO01002230.1_pt1 | contig 25959 bp, 25 predicted proteins | sample 5204261 | NCBI WGS metagenome assembly WBZO01 (sample SAMN12412400, study PRJNA552823) | activated sludge metagenome | isolation source: activated sludge from anammox sidestream of wastewater treatment plant... | place: USA: North Carolina | collected 2017-09
CCTCATACGAATCCAGGTTCTCGATCTGCATCTGGTTAGGGTGCAGCACCGGGAACACCGGGGCGGTGCCGCCCTCAACCACCTGCACGAACGTGTCGAACCCAATGAGCTTGGAGACGATGCCACCGGCCAGAAACACAATTAAGCTGGCGTGGGTGAGAAACGTTGCCATCGCTGCCCAGGGGAAGCGGTCGGCAAAGAGGTAGACGGCCCCATCGCGCTGCTCGACGCGCTCCACGCGATAGTGCGCGGCCCGCAGCGTGCGCTCGACCGCTGCGGCATCACCGAAGCCTTCCAGGCTAGCACGGGCATGGGCGCGGTCGAAGTAGCGGTCGTTGACCCGTCGCACCGGCCGGCGCAGCATCCGCCAGGTCGGCGTGATGCGATTGAAGGTACAGACCGCGACGCTCGCCAGCAACACGAAGAACAGGCCGTTGAACCAGATCGAGCGGAACACCTCGAACAGCCCGGCATTGCGCATCCAGGGGGCGAGAATCCCAAAAGCAGCGCCCTTGTCCTCCATCCAGGCATCGTATGCCGCGGGATTGAGGCGGACGGCGTCTGGAGCCTGAGGGAAGATCACACCGAGCAGCGCAGCCACGGCGACGGTCAGGCCCATGCCGATGGCGAAGCGGACTGAGGTGAACAACCGGAAGATGGCGCGGAGCGGGTTCCACTCCTGGCGGGCGGACCAGCGCCGCAGGGGCGTCGCTCGGGCCATTACGGCAGCTCCGCCAGCCGCGCCCGCAAGAACTCGCCGGTCATCGCGCCGATCTTGATCACCCGTACCACGCCCTGGCGGTCGATGAACATGGTCGCCGGTAGCCCGGCGCCGCGCACGCCGTATGCCTCGGCCACCTCACCGGTGCGGTCCATCAGCACGGGAAAGGTCATAGCAAACTCATCGGCGAAGTCGCGCACCTTGGCATCCTGCTCTTGAAGGTCAACCGCCAGGATCTCCAGTCCGTTTGCCTTCTGTTCGTGGTAGGTTTTCACCAACTCCGGCATCTCGGCGCGGCATGGGCCGCACCAGGTCGCCCAGAAGTTGACGAGCACATTCTTGCCCCGCAGGTCGCTCAGCCGTACCCGCCCGCCGTCCAGCGTCGTCAGCACGAAATCAGGCGCAGCCCGGCCCGTCTCCACGGCGGGGGCCCGGCCGGTCGGGTTCTTGTCTGCCGGTAGGGCGACGATGCCGGTGCCACCTTCTCCTTTGGTGGGGCTGCTCGGGTCGCGCTGGAAGTACCAGACGGCGCCGACGATGGCAATCACCGCCAGGAGCGGCAACACCACGCTGCGCAGCCCGCCCGACCATTCGCGCCGTCGCTGGGGGCGTTCATCGACTCCTGCCGCCTGAGTGGTTGGGTCCTCGGGTGGTGGCTCTGCGGAACCGGGCTGTGGCGTCGCCATCGGCGGATGCGTCCTGACGTGGAGTGCTCGGTGTGGCAACGGGTGGCGGGCGCCCGCTGGTTTCATCGTAGAGAGCGTCCGCGCTGCGTGCCACTACGCGCCGCGCCGCCGTCGCGCGTTTTCGCGGCGGGCAGCGGCGGCAGCGCTGGCATGCGCGCGCTGCTCCAGGCTGTCATCGAGCGGGGTGAGTGTCACCGCGCCACCGTACTTGCGCCGCAGCGCCAGCAGCAGCAGGTGATCTGCGAACCGCGGGTTCTTCGGCAGCAGCGACCCGTGCAGGTAGGTCCCGAAGGCGTTGGCGGTGACCGCGCCTTCGGTGCCATCGTCACCGTTGTTGCCATATCCGGAGCGCACGCGGGCCAGCGGTGTGGCGCCGGCGTCTAGGTACGTGCGCCCGCCATGGTTCTCAAATCCGACCAGCGTGCCGCCGTCCCACTCCGCCTCAACATTGCCGATGCAGCGGGGCGTGCCCTCGCCGCCGTGGAGGGTGCGCGCGGGGAAGATGCCTATGCCGGGGAGTTCCTCTCCACGACCAAGCTGGTAGGAGCGGCAGAACAGCTGATAGCCGCCGCACACCGCCAGCGCCGGCGTGCCGTCTGCCACCGCGGCCCGGATTGCCGGCCCCTTGGCCTGGAGGTCCTGGGCGATACGCTGTTGTTCGCGGTCCTGACCACCGCCCATGAAGATCAGGTCAAAACAGCGGGTATCGAAGGGATCGCCGATGCCGATCTCCACCACCGTGAGGGTGATGCCGCGGGCGGCGCAGCGCTGTCGCAGCGTGATGATGTTTCCCCGGTCGCCGTACAGATTCATCAGGTCTGGATAAAGGTGGGCGAGGCGCAGGGAATAGCTGGCCGGCGTGGTGTCGTGGTTGGACATGGCGGTTGCCCCTTCGGTGACTACTGCTCCCAGAACCGCCGCCGTCCGGCCAGTGCGGCCAGGTGGTCACGCACGGCCAGCATGGCGGTGTATGTCGGCAACACGTACAGCCGGCCGCCGGCGGGCGTCTGCGACAGCGCCCGGCCGGCGGCGGCCTGGATGCCGTCCTCCACCATCAGCCGCTCAGACAGCCCCGCGTACTTCAGCCGCAGCGCCATATCTGCCGCCCGTGTGCCGGAGGCCACCACCAGCGCCGTGCGTCCGTGCAGCACCTCGTAGTCCACATCCCAAATCCAGCTCACGTCGCGGCCGTCGGCGATGCCGTCGTTCAGGATCATCAGCAGGTGCACCGGCCGGCCGCTTTCGCCGGCCGCAAGTGTGCGCAGCACCTGATTGACACCGGCCGGGTTCTTGCACAGCAGAATGCGCACGTCCCGCCCGCGGACCCGCAACGTCTCCTGGCGGCCAAAAGCGGCAGTGAAGCCGCGTAAGGCCCGCTCCGTCTGCTCGGGGGTCGCGTCCAGCACACCGGCAGCAGCAACGGCGGCCAGGGCGTTGTAGGCGTTGTACAGCCCGGCCAGCGGCAGCCTGACCCGGAGTGCACCGGCGGGTGTCGCTACATGGACGCGCTGGCCATCCGCCCATGCTTCGATGCCGGTGGCCGCCACGTCCGGCTGCGGGCGCTGGTCACCGCAGCCCCGGCAGCGCCAATGCCCCACATGCCAGAAGAAGCGGGCGGAATACTCAAACTCTGCACCACAGCGCGCGCACCAACGAGCATCGGCCGGGTGCTCCTCCTCGCCGGCCGCAGCACCGACATCATCCACGCCAAACGTCAGCACCCGTGCGCGGGTCTCGTGGCGGAGGGCGGCCACGCTGGGGTCATCGGCGTTGAGGATCACGGTCGCGGATGGTGGCAGTACAGCCACGGCCCGCCGCCACAGTGCGGTGATGCTGTCCACCTCGCCGTACCGGTCCAGCTGATCGCGGAAAAGGTTGGTGAAGATGATGGACTGAGGCCGTACCGCGGTGACGGCAGCGGGGATGGTGGCCTCATCGACCTCCAGTACGGCGGCGGTGCGTTCGGCATCGGGGATGCGGCCGTTGAGAGCAGCGGCGGCGGTGACAGTCGCAGCAAGCCCGCGCATCAGGTTAGAGCCAGAGCGGTTGTGAATGACGGGCGTTCCGCCGGCGCGGAGGATGTCGGTCAACATCCGTGCCGTGGTGGTCTTGCCGTTAGTGCCGGTGACGATCACGGCGCCGCCGCCGAGCGTGCGCGCCAGCCGGGCGACGATGTCTGGCGCCAGCCGCTCGGCCACCAATCCCGGAAGGGCGGTGCCGCCGCCGCGGCCCAGCCGGCGGCTGGCTAGGCCGGCGGCTTTGCTGGCGAGCACGGCGGGAAGCGTCATGTTCACTGTTGCCTCGGGTTGATGCCGATTTCTTGGGGTAGGGATGGCGGTCAGGCGGCGCGGCTGCGGCGCTCGATCAGCCCGGTGAGCAGGCCACGATGGATGACGCCGGTCACCACACCATCGGCGATCACCAGCATCACGGGCGCGTCGCTTGCGTCCATCCGCTGGATGATCTCGCTCAGGAGGTCGGTGGGAGCGGCGGGCTCGATCTGCTGGGAGGGGACGCGCAGCGCCTTCACCGGCGTATCGCCCCATCGTTCCACCGGGACGTTCTGCAGCGCTGCCCGGGCGGCCAGTCCGGTGCAGCGTGCGCCATCAGACAGCAACAGCCAGTCCCGTCCGGGGCCGTAGCCCGACAGGGGGCCGCTGAGCGCCTGGCCGACGGTCGTATCCTCCAGCACGGCCGGAACGTCACGCAACATCACGTCGGCCACCTGATAACGGCTGAGATAGTCCAGCAGGCTGGACTGCTCGTCACCCTGTCCGGCGGCGAAGTTGAGAAACAGGCCGAGCAGGATGAACTGGGCACCGCTAAGCATGGGGACGTCATCAAGCCCGGGCACATTAGCCAGTACCAGTACACCGGCCGTCACGGCTGTCCAGGCGATGCCGCGGCCGGCGTACGCCGCCCAGCGGGTCGCGCGGCGCTGGTTGCGGGTGAGACCCCACAGGGCGGCGCGTAGCACCCGGCCGCCATCCATCGGGTATGCAGGGATCATGTTGAAGATGCCGACGGCGATGTTCATGATCCACAGCCAGCCGGCCACCTGGGAGAAGGTGTTGGCGCCCTGGCCAAACAGGAACCACAGCACCATGAACAGCCCGCCCAGGAGCACCGAGACGGCCGGCCCAGCGACGGCCATCAGGAATTCCTGGCCCGGCCTCCGGGTTTCGCGGGTCGTCTGCGCCACCGCGCCGAGCACGAACAGGGTGATGCTGCGCACCGGGATGCCGAAGTGGCGGGCCATGACGCTGTGGCCGAGTTCGTGCAACACCATGGAGATGAAGAACACCAGCGCCGCCGCCAGCGCCAGCGCCCAGTACTCCCACTGCCGTCGCGGCCCAAGCTCAGCCGGGAACGCCTGCGTGGCGAGTGTGGTCACGATCAGAAACAGCAGCACGAACCATGACGGGTTGATGCCAACGGGGATACCGAGAATTCGGCCGATGCGGATGAAGCCGCGCACGTAGCGTATCCTCTCGCCGGCGCCCGAGCGCCGCTGCTCCAAGTATAGCGGTGTTGGGTAGGGGTGAGCGGACCGGCAGAAAGGCGGGCGGAAGCTCTTGACGGACCCCCCTTCCGGGTGATGAAGTGTACCCGGCAGTCTCCCTCCCCAGTTGCCACAACCTTTCGCCTCCGCACGATGCAGCCGGCTTCGTATGTCCCTCGTGCCGTGGCAGGGGCGCGGGATACTCCCCACCGGCAATGTCCGGACTCTCGCCCCGCGAAACAATGGAAGAAGCGCTGGCGGGTGCGCGCATACGCGCGACCGGCTCGGCGATCTTTGCGGAAGCGTGCCTGGAGGCGCTCCCCCGTCTGTCATGCGTGCTTCCACACCACATCCAGGAGGCTGATGCAGTGCAGCGCATCATCCCATCGTTACGCGGCCGTCGCGCGGCCTGGCTGGTCCTTCCCGGCTTGCTGGCATTGTTGCTGGCCGCCGGCGCCCCGGCAGCCTCGCCCGTCACGGCCCAGCCGATCGGCACGCTGATCGTGCAAAAGCAGCTCGTGGACGCGAGCGGCGCCCAGGCGCAGGGTGACCTGTCCGGCTACACGTTCGTCGTCACCGGCGCCGGCACCTCGGTCACCGTTGGTCCCACCAACGCCCAGGGTCAGGCGACCATCGGGCTCGCTCCCGGTACCTACTCCATCACGGAGAACCAGAAGGCGGGCGCAACGATCCTCGGCTTCTTCCTTGGCGGAGTGCAGGTCGGCAACTTCGCCATCACGGCCGGTCAGACGACGACGCTCATCGCCCGTAACCAGGTGGCCGGCAACTCCAGCATCCAGTTCACCAAGCAGATCGTGGATGCCAGCGGTAACGTGCTGACGGGCGTGGACCGCAGCGGGTTCCAGTTCACTATCACCGGCTCCAACGGTTCGACTCAGTCGGTGACCACCGATACCAACGGCTCGGCAGTAGTGAGCAACCTGGCGGCCGCCACGTACTCAATCACGGAGACGCCGAAGTCGGGCTTTACCTTCCACGCGATGACAATCAACGGCGTGACGGTGCAGAACGGTGGGTCCTTCAACCTCAGTACCGGCCAGATCGCCTCGATCATCGTGCAGAACCGGCAGGGAGCGGTTGCTTCCCCCAACAGCGTGCGCATTGAGAAGCAGGTGATCGACGCCACCGGTGCTCAGGTCACCGGCGCCAGCCGTGCGAACTTCATGTTCACGTTGACCTGTGGCACGTCCTACAGCCAGTCCGGCGCCACCGACGCCAGCGGCGTCGTGACCTTCAACAACGTGCCGGCCGTGACCTGCACGCTCACCGAGACGGTCACCTCGGGGTTCACTTTTGACGGCGCGTTTGTCGGCGGCAGCGCCACGAACATCGGCAACCCCGGCCAGTTTGTCCAGGTCTCCGGCGCTGCTACGTCCATCCTCGTGCGCAATCGCCAGAGCGGGACCAGCGGTGGTGCGACGGAGAGTGTGCCGCTGGTCAACGGCTGCAACAACGTAACGTCTACCTTCCCCTCCGGCACCGCCGCTTCGACGGTTGCGGCCGGCGTCAGTCCTGGCACCGGACTGATCGCGATGTGGAAGTTCGACAACGCGGCGCAGCGGTTCCAGGGCTACTCGCCCATCCCCAATGCGCCCAATGACCTGACGGCTCTCGGCCGGTTTGACCCCGTGTTCATTTGCATGAACGGCGCCGGCAACTTCAACCGGCCGGTCGCGTAGCGACTAATCCCCAAAGACAGTCAAGCGGGCGGGCGGTTCCCTTGCGGGGCCGCCCGCCTGGCTATGTCTGCAGCGGCACTATATATGAGCAGTTGTCCTTATGGTTATGGTATAGTGTCGTAGTTGTCGCTCACCGTCGGAAGATCCTGATAGCCGGAGTGCGCCGCCTGCTCCGGTGACCAAGCGCTTTTACGTTCGGAGGAAGTGACGCTATGCACCGCCCGCCAAGACCACCGTTAGCCGCATCGCCCGCTGCCGCCGTGGAGGGTCCAGCCTGCGGGGGAAGCGGCAACCCACGCTGGTGGCTGGAGATTAGACGGCAGATGTCGTGCCTGGCGCGGTCGCCGCTGGCCTGGCTGACGCTCGCCTCCGCGGCTGGCCATGTGTGGGCGGCCATGCGGCTGGCGGGCCGGGGGCAGGGGGGGATCATTGCGATCGCGTTGTGCGTGCCGCTGACGCTGTACGCGACGGTGGCGCTTCGTGGTCGAGCGACCGCCCCGTAAGCCGCTCCAGGGCTGCCCGCAGCAGGCGGATGGTCTCCGCATCCTGGCGCTGGAGTGCGAGCTGATCCGCCTCGATCTCCAGCCCCATGCCGCGGGCGAGTTCCGCGACGGTAACGTTGCCTAACACGCGGGCAATGCGGTTGATCGTCTCGGCGGGCGGCTGCCGCGTCTTGCCGCTTTCAATCGATGCCAAGGTGGCGCGCTCGACACCAATCGCCTGCGCCAGTTCCGCCTGCGTCATATGCATGCGCCGGCGGCGCTCGGCAATCAGCAGCCCTAAGGCGGTTCTCGGCATATCCCTCTGCCCGGCGCCCGCGATCCGTGAACGCCGGGCGTGACTGGCACCATTCTACGGCGCACCCGGTTGACGGACCGTAACCAGCAGGTGACAATGGCATCGTTGATGTGGTAAATTGCCACAGCAATGTAGCCGTCGAGACCGGACGCAAATCAGCGGGTGGCCGTCCATCCCTGAGGGATCACTGTGCCCGCAAATGTGGCAATTATCCACAAATCAGGTGACATAAGCCACATCGATGCTGCCGGACGCCAGCGGCAGCACTGGTGGTTCTTCGTCCTGGTCGCGTCGCTCTGTGCCTGCGCTACCACCGCCGCCACCCGCCCGCACACTGCCACGGCGAGTGCGGAGTGCATCCTGTCGATTACCGGGCCCGCGGCCGGGCCGCATCTGACGCGGATCTGCGCGGCGTTGTCGATGGCGGCGGCCGATCTCCACCTGATCGACGCGGTCCATGTCGCCGGCGCGGGCGGGGATGGCATGCGCTGGCCGGTGAACCCCGAGGCGAACAACGCCATCAACTGCGGTGAGGCGCCGCGAGGGGCACGGGTGATCGTGGTGCGCGATCACCCCGCCTGCCTGCTAGGGCTGTATGCGGAGCACATGGTGCTGCACGAGCTGGGACACAAAGTCTGGGAAGCGCGTTATGGCGAGCCCTACGGTCCGCGCTGGCAAGAGGAAGAGGCGTTTGCCGAGCAGTATGCCGCCAACCATGGGTATGCGTGGTAGCAGGAGAGCGGCTGATGCGTGACTTGCCTGCGAGTGGTTGCGGCCTTGTCCTGGTGCTGATCGTCGTGGTACTGCTTTCCCTGCTGGCCAATGCACTGCATCTGATCGCCTGAGTATCCGTCTCAACAGAACATCCGTGGTGGTGATGGCGGTGGCTGTCCGGAAAGGTGGCCACCGCCATTGACTACTCATTGCGATTTGCGCTGTCAATACCACGGTTTGAGCACTGCGGGAGACGTTAAACGTTCGTGAAATCGCATGGTTGCGCCCAATGGCGATGGTAGAATGAACAAGGCAAGCAAGGGAGGTAGCAGCGATGCGTGCGCGTCACTGGTATCGGGATTCCGGCCTCCAGGCGCGGATGGTGTTCGTCTACATGATGTTGACGGTGCTCTACGGAGCATTCGTCGGCGCGTTGCTGTATGCCGGCGCGCCGGTGGTCATGGTTGCCGTGATCGCCGGTGTCATGCTGTTTGTTCAGTACTTCTTCTCGGACAAGATGGTGCTCGCCTCGATGGGCGCGCGCCAGGTGTCTCCCGAGCAGGCGCCCGAGCTGCATACCATGATCGGCCGGCTGGCGCAGCAGATGAACCTACCGATGCCGAAGGTTGCGGTGATGCAAACCGATATGCCCAACGCCTTCGCCACCGGCCGCAACCCGAAGAACGCCGTCGTGTGCGTCACGACCGGTATCATGGACCGGCTGGACCATGATGAGCTGGAAGCGGTGCTCGCACACGAGATGTCCCACGTCAAGAACCGCGACGTGCAGGTGATCACGCTGGCGAGCTTCTTCGCAACCGTCGCCTCGTACATCATGCAGTTCAGCTTCTACTTCGGCGGCGGGTTCAGCAGCCGGGACAGTGATAACCGCGGTAGCGGTTACGGAATGTTGATCGGCATTCTGGCCTCGCTGATCACCTGGGTGGTGAGCTTCTTCCTGATTCGCGCGCTCTCCCGGTACCGGGAGCTGGCAGCAGATCGTGGCTCCGCGGTAGTGACGGGTGCGCCGGCCAGCCTGATCGCTGCCCTCCAGAAGATTAGCCATGGCATGGCGCGCATCCCTGAGCAGGATCTGCGCAAGGCCAGCACGATGAACGCGTTCTTCATCTGCCCGGCGATTCGCAACGTGAGTCTCACCGAGCTCACGTCTACGCACCCGAGCCTCGAGCGGCGGGTGGCGCAGCTGCAGCAGATCCAGCGCCAGATGGAAGGTATGGCCTAGCGGGCCGCCGGCCGGAGGCACGCATGGGCCTTCTTGACGCGCTCTTCGGCCGCAACAAGCCGGAGCGATCACAGACCGAACAGATCTTCGCCATCGCCACGGCGCGGGTCACGCTGGAAATGAACCTGGGGCTAGCGCCCGGGCAGGAGGCCGGTGTGGTCTACCGCCCCCTCCAGTCCGGCGCCTTTGACCGCGCCGGTGAAGAGCTGGACGAGCTGCTGCAGCTCAGCGTGCGCGAGTCCGGCTCGCGTATCCATCGGCGGCGGGACGAGTATGGCTACGAGTGGGTGTTGGTGCAAGACCCGCAGTTCGAGGACCTCGTCTCCACCATTCACATGGTATCGCTCACCCTGACCGACAAGGGCTTTCGCGATCAGCTGCTGGCAGCGGCGTTCCGCTTCGAGAAAGACGGGCAGCCCGTATACTGGCTGTACAACTTCAAGCGGGGCGCGTTCTACCCATTTGTGCCGCGCGGTGCCAACCGCCGTGACAACGGCCAAGAACTGCGGTACGGCGCGCTGATGGAGAAGGAGCTGCCGGTAGAGAAGCAGACCGACCAGTGGTACCCTCTGTGGGGTATACCGTTCTAGAAGCAGGCAGGCGGCCGTTCGTTGCCGCGTCCGCTTCGCTGTAGCCGGAGGAGACGCATGGGATTGTTCTCCCGGATGTCCACCATCTTCAAGGCCAAGGTCAGCAAGGCGCTGGACAAAGCCGAAGATCCGCGCGAAACGCTGGACTACTCGTATGAGAAGCAGCTTGAGATGCTGCAAAAGGTCAAGCGCGGCATCGTTGAGGTGACGACGGCCAAGAAGCGGCTGGAGCTGCAGCTGGCCAAGCAGCACGAAGATGTCGCCAAGATGGATAGCCAGGCGCGCGCCGCGCTCCAGCAGAGTCGCGAGGACCTGGCGCGGGTGGTGCTGCAGCGCAAGGCGGCAGCCATGGAGACCATTGCCAGCCTGCAAACCCAGGTCTCCAACCTGGACACGGAGCAGGCCAAGCTGGTAGACGCTGAGTCCCGGCTGCAGGCCAAGGTCGAGTCCTTCCGCACCCGCAAGGAAGTGATCAAGGCCACCTACTCCGCGGCGGAGGCGCAGGTACGGATCGGCGAGGCGATCTCCGGTATCTCCGAGGAGATGACCGATGTCGGTATGGCCATCGACCGGGCCGAAAACAAGACCGCTCAGCTGCAGGCCAAGGCAACGGCCATTGATGAGCTGATGGCCACCGGTGTGCTATCGGACTCGTCCTTGCCCGGCGGAGGCAGCGACGTCGACCGTGAGCTGGCCAAGCTGGCGGCGGCTTCGTCCGTGGACAACGACCTTGCGCGTCTGAAGGCCGAGCTGGGCCAGGGGCCGTCCGCCCCGAAGCAGCTGGGGGCGGGCTAACCGATGATTGTCCGCATCTTGCACGAGGGCCAGTTCGATGTCGATGGTGTCCACTTGGACCAGCTCAACGATATCGACAACCAGATCGTCGAGGCCATTGCTGACCTGAACCTGAAGACCTTTGAGAAGCTCATGCAGGCGATGCATGATCTCGTCTTCCAGCATGGCAAGCGCGTCCCCGCCGAGGAGATCGTCGAGTCCGACATCATCCTGCCGCCCTCCGACGCCTCGATGGATGAGGTGCGCGACATGTTCACCGGCGAGGGGCTCATTCCAGGGTAGTCCTGCCGCCGCCAGGCCAGCACACCAGAGGGGAGAGCCCGGCGGCTCTCCCCTGGTTTGATCTTCACGGTAGGTGGCCGGCCTCAGGCGGTCTTCTCCTCCAGAATCGACGCCAGTTCATCAATCTGGTAGTTGCGCCAGCCTGCCCATACCGGCCCCATCTGGAAGGCGTGTACGTCGTCCGCCGCTTCCTCGCGGGTGCGGCCAGCGTACAGCTGCCGCATGATCGGCATCTCCTCGTTAGCCTTGCCGGCCCGCTCGATCCAGTGGGTGATGTACCGCTGGTCGTTGGTGTAGAAGACGACCGTGGGGATGGACTGGAATTCCCCATCTTTGAGGAACTCGTTCATGATGTCGAGGTTCTCATCGCGCGGGAAGATCCGTAGCTCCAGCCCGGTGGCCTCGGCGATCTTGGCCATCACCGGCATGCCACGGTAGACATCCGGGCACCAGTCCTCACCTAGCACCAGCACCTTGGCCGGTCCGTTCGGTCGCGCCATCAGCGCCTTGTAGCGCGCCACTTGCTCGGCGGAGAGCTTGGTGCCCTCGTAGTTTTCCTGGAAGCGGTCCTGGTTGACCTTGATTCCGGCGATATACTGTTCATATGTCAGCCCCTGGGCGTACCGCTCCGGGGTAACGGCGCTCGCGCTCTGCACCATGCTGGCCGGTCTCCTCTCCACTGTGCCTTCGGCCGGTTGCGGCTGCCGCCCGGCCCGGCCCAAGTGTATCAAAGTTTAGTTACTGACCTACGTCTGATCACGCTCCGCCGCCTTCACCTCGTTCCACAGCGCGTCGAGACCCGCCAGGTCGAGCGCGGCCAGGTCCTGTCCGCGGGCGTGCGCCAGCGCTTCCACGCCACCAAACCGCCGGACGAACTTCTGTCCCGCCAGCCGCAGCGCCTCCTCGGCGTTGAGATCCAGCCAGCGGGCGACGTTGGCCAGCACCAACAGCAGGTCACCGAACTCATCCCGTCGTTCATCGGGTGTGGCGGCCGCGCGCAACTCTGCGATCTCCTCGACCAGCTTGTCGAGCACATCATCCACACGTGGCCAGTCGAACCCGACCCGCGCCGCACGTTCCTGTACGGCCTGCGCAAAGGCCAGCGCCGGCATCGCGCGCGGTACTCCGGCCAGAATCGACTCGGCGCCCCCCTTCTCCTCGCGTTTGATCTGTTGCCAGGCTCGCCACTGCTCCTCAGCCGTGGTGATGCGGGCGCTGCCGAACACGTGCGGATGGCGGCGCAGCAGCTTGGCCGAGATGTGCGCGAAGACGTCGCCGTAGGTGAACTCGCCCGCCTCTTCGGCGATTTCCGTGTGCAGCGTCATCTGCAGCAGCAGGTCGCCGAGTTCCTCAGCCAGCCGGGCGGGATCGCCGTCGTCGAGCGCTGCCAGCACTTCGTAGGCTTCCTCCAGCAGGAACGGCTTCAGCGAAGCGTGGCTTTGCTTGCGGTCCCACGGGCAGCCGCCCGGCGCCCGCAGCCGGTGGGTGATCGCGCGCAGGCCCTCAAAGGTGCGAAGGTTGGTCTCCACCACCAGTGCCGGCACGTACAGGCAGGCAAGATGGTCAAACCGGCCGTCTTGCCGGTCCAGCTCGGCGAGCGTTGCCGTTTCGGTGCTCTGGTCGCCGGTCCCGGCCGCTCGGATGACCGTGACGGTGTGCTCGGGTGGGTAGAGCTCGAGTAGTGCGAGCTTGAGCCGTGAGGCAATCGCACGGCTGTACACCTGTGCGATCAACGCCGGACGGGCGGGATCGACCTGCGGCGCCAGTGCGTCCACCAGTTGCAGGCCGCCCGCGAACGGGTCCAGCCCAATGGCCGCGCACACCGGCTCGATGAAGCTGAGGCCGTCGACGATGCGCACGGCGGGCCCGCCAGCCTGTGCCAGCTCCAGCAGCCCGCGTACGGTCGCTTCGGCCACCAACGGATGACCAGGCACGGCGTACAGCACATCCCGGCCGTCTGCCGCCAGGCGAGTGAGCCGGTCGATGATGGTGGCGTACACCCCCTCAAATTGCGCGCTGGTCTCGTACACGTCATCGAAGCTGTGCACCACGCCGGTCAACACCAGTTCCGCGACCGTGGGATGACGCAGGGTGCGAAACCATACCTCCGGCGCTGCCGCGAGCAGATCGCGCGCCTGTACGGTAAGCCGTTCCGGGTCCCCTGGACCGATACCAACGACGATGATGGCCATACTACCCACCTGCCGCGATCCTGGCGGCCGGAGGCGTCGCCGTGCCGGTTGCCGCTATCGCTTGTGCTACGTTCGATCATAGGCTCATGGCGTGACACGGGGGTAGGGGGATGCGCTACTGGCGGCGGTTGCGACGGGTGGCAGGGTCACGAGCCGTGCGGGGACTCGCGGCGGCTGTCTTTGTCGTGAGCGTCCCGGTCGCGCTGATCGGCAGCAACGTGCGCTACCTATTTGGCGAGCAGCGGCTGTACGATTTCTCAATCAACCGCTACGACGTGGAACACGAGGCGGGCATCCCGAAGTCCGAATTGCTGCGCGGCGCGCGCGCGGTGCGGCAGTATCTGTTCAACGACGACGATTACCTGCGGGTACAGGTAACCGATAGCACCGGCCAGAGCGGGCCGCTCTTCAATCCGCGCGAAGTGATCCACATGCGGGACGTGAAGGTGCTGGTGCAGCGGCTCTTCCTCGCGCAGCAGATTGCCATCGCCGTGGCGCTCGGCTATCCGGCTCTCCGGATGCTGGCAGAACGGCGCGAGGGAGCGCGGTCGGTGCTGCGGCTGGCGTGGCTGACGGGTGTGGGTCTAAACCTCGCGGCGATCGGCTTCGGCGTGGGGGCAGCGCTCGGCTTTGACCGGCTGTTCGAACAGTTCCACTTGCTCAGCTTCAGCAACGACTTCTGGCTGCTGGACCCGCGCCGGGATCACCTGGTGCAGATGTTCCCATTCGAGTTCTGGCAGATTTCTGCGGCGCTGCTGGTGGGCCTGACGATGCTGGAGGCGGCGTTGCTGGCGCTGGGGGCATGGTGGGGACTGTCGCGCCTGGAGCGCGAAGCGGCGCTATCCTCCGCAGCCGAACCCGAACCCGCCTAATTGCGGGATGCGCCGCCGGCCGAGCAGGCGCAGCCGCCACCGCCGCAGCAGCCACCACCACCGCCCGCGGGCGGCTCCCATTCCGTGCCGGAAGCGCGCCCGGTGGTGGCAAACAGTGACAGCGTGCGCGCGGCGTCGCGATGGCCGGCCGGGCAGGCGGCGCGATCAGAGGCGGTGCCGGCGCGCCGGTAGAGCCGCTCAAATGTCGTGCCGCACTCGCGGCAGAAGTACTCGTAGACGGGCATCAGCTCACCTCCCCGGCGCTCGGTGGACGGCCGGTGTCACCGGGTTAGTCCAGGTAGTCCTTCAGCTTCTTGCTGCGAGAAGGATGGCGCAGCTTGCGCAGTGCCTTGGCCTCAATCTGGCGGATGCGCTCACGGGTGACGCCGAACTCGCGCCCCACCTCCTCCAACGTGCGGCTACGGCCGTCTTCCAGGCCGAAGCGCAGTTGGAGCACCCGTCGCTCGCGCTGGGTGAGCGACGCGAGCACGTCCTCCACCTGCTCCTTCAGCAGTTGATGCGAAGCCGCCTCGGCCGGGGCCAGTGCGCCATGATCCTCGATGAAGTCACCCAGGTGCGAATCTTCCTCTTCGCCGATGGGCGTTTCCAGCGACACTGGTTCCTGCGAAACCTTGATGATCTCGCGAACCTTCTCAGGCGAGATGTCCATCCCCCGGCCAATCTCCTCGGAGGTGGGCTCCCGTCCGTACTCCTGCACGAGCCGCCGCGACACGCGCACGAGCTTATTGATGGTTTCAACCATGTGCACGGGGATGCGGATGGTGCGTGCCTGGTCGGCGATAGCGCGGGTGATGGCCTGGCGGATCCACCAGGTGGCATAGGTGGAGAACTTATAGCCCTTGCGATAGTCGAACTTCTCCACCGCCCGGATCAGGCCGATGTTGCCCTCCTGGATCAGGTCCAGCAGGTTCATCCCCCGGCCGATGTACTTCTTTGCCACCGACACTACCAGGCGCAGGTTGGCTTCGGTTAGCCGCTTCTCCGCCTTGCGCCCGTCTTCGACGATACGGTCAAACCCGCGTTTGAGCTCGGTGTTGTACGGGCGGAGCCGCTCGGCCAGATCCTGCGGTGTGGTAAACAGGTTCGCTTCGCCATCGCACACCCTTAGCCCCAGGCGCAGCAGATCGGGACTAAGAATGTGGCTGACAATGGACAGCCGCACGATCTGCTTGTCCGCCTCGTTGGCAGGCTCGTCGGGCACCGCCTCACCGGTCTCGCCCTCGACGGCCGTGGCCGCCGCGGCCTCGCGCGCCTTCTCTCGGTTCGTCGCCAGTGTCTGGTTGACACGCTCACGCAGGCCGCGATCCATCTCACCGTCAACCGTGGCCCGGAAGTCTGGGTCCGCGAGGATCTCAGCGTAGCCCCGTTCCGGGACGATGACCTGCGAGCGGTCCACGGTGACGGCCTCTGGGTCATCGCTGACCACCTGGACCATGCCGTCGTTCAGGAACTCCTTCCATGGCTTGCGCAGGTCCACCGGAATGACGTCGTAGCGCCGGCGAATCAGCGGCTCGGCCAGCTTCTTGAGCTGGATATAGGCGTGGGCCAGCGTCACCACCGGCAGCAGTTGATTCAGTTCGGTAAACAGGAGGTTGGCGATCTCAGCAGAGTCGGGGACGCGGCCGGTGGTCTGCCGCCAGGCCGTGTACAGCCGCTCGATGTGTTTGCCTTCCTCCATCTGCCGCGCCAGTCGCTTCTCATCGTCGGCCGACAGCAGGAAGACCTTGCCGATTTCCCGCAGGTACATGCGGACCGGGTCGTCGATGCCTTCCTGGTCTTCGAGGGGAACGGTCTCGGCTTCTTCCTCCTCCTCGATCACCGCAGGGGGTTCATCGGCGGTCCAGATATCGGGCTCGGCGGTGGCGGGCCGGCTGGCAACCGCGGTCGCTCCGGGCGCGTTCAGCCGCAGCAGGAGTGAGCCGGTCAGGCGCTCATTCAAGCTACGCAGGCTGCCGGCGTCCGGCAGTTCGATTGCGGCGACGGCGACGCTACCATGGCTGTCTTGCACCGTCTCAGCGCCGGGATTGGGGTCATCCGGCGCGTCCTGCTCTGGGTACTGGCCGGCGCGCTCATACGAGTCTTCGGGAATGTGGACGTCGGTGCGGGCGGTGTCGCGTTCGGTGCGCCGGGAGGCGCGCTCGATCATATAGTCGGTGGTATCACTGTTCGGCCGGCGATCCCCAGGGTCGCCCGGGGGCGGTCCCGCCACGTTTCGCTCCGCCATACCGTTCCATCCTCCATACGGGTCACCGGAGTAGGCACTCTGGGACAGCAAGCGCACGGTGGCCCCGCTGCCTCCCGCGGTCCCGGCCGGGTGGTCCCTCTACAGTAGCAAGTCGTCTGAGATTGTGCATGAAGCGTGAGGGACACATTCTGGACCCGCGGTCCATGCGCCGTCTGCGGGTGCACGGGCGCACTCAGGGGCGCGCGTCGCCCGGTGTGCGTTCGTGGGTTCGTAGCTGTGACTCCAGGGTGTGCAGTTCGCGGCCAAGTTGCACGCCCTGCAGCAGGCGGGCCGCCAATTCTTCGGTCTCGCCGCTGGGTTCGGCGGCGAATGCGTCGAGTGCGCGCGCGGCGGCCGCTTCAGCGCGGACTTCGCCGGTCGCGGATTCCAGCAGCACGGCGGCGTGCAGGCGCGCCTGATCCTCCAACCGGCGTAGCTCCAGCCGCCTAAGAACAAAGCCCAGCTCGCGGCCGGCGCTGGCGTCATCGAGCGGGGGCAGCCGTTCGGCCATCACGTGTTGGTACTGAGCCCGCCCGTTGTCGTCGAGTGCCGCGTTAAGCCCATCCTTGGCCGCTGTCCGCCAGGCGTATAGCAGCGCGCGGTTAGCTGGGTCATACAACAGCGTCTCGTCCACTGCGATTCCGGCTTCACGTAACCCCGGGTAGCTCATCAGCAACCGAAGTAACACCGTCTCCAGGCGGGCGCCTGGCGCCGCCGGCCGGCCGCGGGCTCCCGCCGCCTGGCCGGATTGTCGTGCGCTCTCGCGCATCTGCAGCGGTTTGGGCGGCGCGGCACGTCGCTTGCGGCCGGCTGGTGGCGCCTCGTCGCTGGAGAGCCGGCCGGCCAGCACTTCTTCGGGGATGGCCGTCGCCTGAGCCAATCGCCCCAGGTACTGCGCCTGCATCGCACGGTCCGCCACGGCCGCGACGAGCGGCAGCATGCGGTCGGCCAGTTCCAGCCGCTCCCGCGGATTCTGGCGGTCGATGCGCGACAGTTCAAAGCGCAGGCGAAATTCGAACGGCGGTACTGCCTGGCGGGTGAGCTCGCGGAACGCATCTGGGTCGGCGCGGATTGCCTCATCCGGGTCCTTTCCGTGCGGTACCGTGAACACCCGTACTTCCACGGGGGCGGCTGCCTGCACCCGCACCAGGTTGCGGAAGTCAACGACCACTTCTGACCGGCCTTCGCCGTCGGTGGCCGCCCGCCGTACTACTTCCTCGCCGCGCACTGCCGCTTCAATGCCGGCCGCATCGGCGTCCATCGACAGCACGACCTGGCGGGCAAAGCGCTTGAGCAAGCCGACATGCCGCTCGGTTAGGGCAGTGCCCAGCGTCGCGACCGCGTTGTTGATGCCGTGCTGGTGGGCAGCGATGGCATCCATGTAACCTTCCACCACCACGGCGATACCGGACATGCGGATCGCATCCTTTGCCCGGTCGAGCGCATACAGCGTGCCGCTCTTGTCGAAGATCGGGGTTTGCGGTGTGTTTAGGTACTTGGGCGGCGTGTCATCGAAGACCCGCCCGCCGAAGCCAATCACCCGCCCGCGATCATCGGCAATCGGAAACATCAGGCGGTTGCGAAACCGGTCGTGGGTCTCGCGCTCGCCTTCGATCAGCAGGCCCGCCTCGACCAACTCCGGTGGTGTGAACCCCTTCCCTAGCAGATGGTCGCGTAGACTGCTCCAGGCCGCCGGCGCGAATCCCAGCCGGAAGGACTGCTGCGTCCCGGTGTCGACGCCGCGACGTTCAAGGTAGGCCCGTGCCGGCTCTCCGGATGCAGCGCCCGTGAGCATGGCTTGGTAGTACAGGGCCGCTGCTTCATTGGCCTCGATCAGCCGCGAGGAGGGGAGCTCGTCTGCCCGCTTGGCTCGCTGCGGCAACTCGACGCCGTAGCGTTCGGCCAGCAGCTTGAGCGCATCGACCGGTTCCAGTCCCTCTTTCTTTTCGATGAAGGTGAAGATATCACCACCGGTAGCGCAGGCGCCGAAGCAGCGCCAGGACTGGCGGTCTGGGAACACATAGAACGATGGGGTGCGCTCTTGATGAAAGGGGCAGGGCGCCTTGAAGTTGCGGCCCGCCCGCTGGAGTGACACATACTGGCCGATCACGTCCACGATATCGGCGCGTTGCTTGACGGTCTCGAATCCGGACATAACGCGACGTCCGTTCACCCTTGCTCGTGCGTGATCTCAGTAAACACGAAGCCGCTGCCGTGATGGGATGGCTTTATGGCCATTTCGCCCGAGGCTACCGGGGTGTGAGCGTGACACGCCGGCGGTTATTGCCGGTGCTGGACTCATCAATCGCGTTCTCGGCATTGAGGATAATTGTCAGCGTCATAGTAGTGGCCAGTTGATAGCCGAGTTCGACCGTCACGGCCGAGCCGGGCCCGAGGGTGAGTGGAGCGGTCGATTCGCTGAAGATGACATTCGCTGCCTCATCCAATGCCACCACGCTCACCCGGCGGCCGGAGATAGGCGCGACACCGGCATTGGCGATACTGACCATGATCCGGCCGCCCTGGGTCGCCGTCACCTCCTGTAGGACGATGTCCGGCAGTCCGCCGCTCAATCGGGGGGCGGTGGCGGTGATGGACGGTGAGGCCGGCCGTGCGGTTGCGGTAGCTGATGGTGAGGGGGAGCGCACGGGCGTTGGGGTGGCCGTTGGCGTCGCGCTGGTGGCCGGCGTCGGGGTCCGTGTCACGCTTGGGTCCACCACCGGGGCAAGGGCGAGGTCGCCGGTTGCCTCCACCAGCCCGGCCGCTACCCAGCCTGGGCCGGCGGCCAGCTCGACCATCACCCAGGCGGCATCACCGTCCCGGCCGGTGACTCGTGCGACCTCGCCCGCCTGTAACGAGCCAATGATGGCAAATGTAGTTCCCGGGCCAGACCGCACGTTGATCGCGGTAGTTGCGCGTACCGTCAGGCCGCGCACCGCCGTTGGGGAGCCGGCGCCGGGCGAGGGGGTGGTACGGCTGGGCGTCTCTGCGGCCAGGGCCGGCGGTGTTGTGGGAGCGGTAGACGGAGACGGGGCAGCGGCAACCGCGCTCGAACCTGGTGCCGTGCCGGCGCGCGGGGCCGGTAGGCGCTCGCGGTCGCCGAGATAGAACACCACGGCCGTCGCGATACCAACGGCGCCGACCAGCGCCGTCAGCGCCAGGATGATGCGGATCTGGGCAGCGCTCACGGCGAGGTTCTACTCTCCAGGTGATACCGCTCGCGGGCCGCCGGGCGGCTCACTCGACGGTCACGGTTTTGGCGAGGTTGCGCGGCTGGTCAACGTCTTTGCCGAGCCAGACAGCGATCTCATAGGCGAGCAGTTGCAGCGGCACCACCGTGATCAGCGGCTGCATCAGTTCCGGCACACCGGCCGGGATTGACAGCACATGATCTGCTGCGTCCCGCAGCCGCTCATCCCCTTCGCTGCCAATGGCAATGACGATGCCGTCGCGCGCGCGGACCTGCTTGATGCTGTTCTCCATCTTGTCAAACGATGCGTCGCGCGGAGCGAGAGCGATTGTCGGCATTTGCGGGTCGATCAACGCCAGGGGCCCGTGCTTGAGCTTGCCCGCCGGGTAGCCCTCGGCGTGGATGTACGAAAGTTCCTTCAGCTTCAATGCGCCTTCCAAGGCAACCGGCAGCTCAGCGTTGCGGCCCAGGAACAGTGCCGAGGGGAAGGGCGCGAGCTGGCGGGCGATGTCGCGGATCGGGCCAGGCGCCGCCAGTACCCGGCCGACGAGGTCCGGCACCCGCACGATATCGTGCAGCAGGTCTCCCAGCCGCTCGTCGCTGATGGCGCCGCGCACATGACCAAGCCAGCAGGCAAACAGGTAGAGCGCCGCCGATGCTGCCACAAAGGTCTTGCTGGAGGCGACAGCCCGCTCCGGGCCACAAAAGGTGTACAGCACGCCGTCTGCCAGCCGGGTGGAGGCGGCGCCAGGTGTGTTGCAGACGGTGAGCACGGTCGCGCCACGGGCTTTAGCTTCGCTCATCGCCACGAGCGTATCGGCCGTCTCGCCCGACTGAGCAACGGAGATGAACAGCGTCTCTTCGTCGATGACAGGGTCGCTGGAGCGAAACTCGGAGGAATCCTCGACAGATGCGGCGATCCGGGCGACCCGCTCCAGGTAGAAGCGGCCAAGCATGGCGGCGTGCTCGGAGGTGCCCATGCCGGCCAGCACCACACGCCGGAAGCGCCGCGCCTGCAACGGTGTCAACGGCACATCCTCCAGCACGACGCGCGGTGGGTCGAGCTGGACATACGAGCGGATGGTTGCCAGCAGTGCATCGGGCTGCTCGTGAATCTCCTTCTCCTGGAAGTGACGGTAGTTGCCCTTCTGCGCCTTCCATTCGTCATACGGGACCGACTGTGGTTCTTTGGTGATGGTGTCGCCGGTCGCATTGACATAGTGGGCGCTGTGTTGGTCGAGCCGCACGAGCTCGCCATCGTGCAAGAACGCGACTTTGCGTGTGTGCTCGAGCAGAGCGGTCAGATCGGAGGCGAGCAGCATCTCCCCTTGGCCGTAGCCCACCACGATGCCACCGGCGTTGCCCAGCTTCGCCGCCACCAGTACGCGTGGCTCCGAGCGCGCCATGGCGACGATGGCGTTGGCGCCGCCCAGCTCGGCCGTGGTTAGGCGAAGGGCGGTGAGCAGATCGGCGCCGGCCTGCCGCTGCTCCTCCATCAGGTGGGCGATCACTTCGGTATCGGTCTGCGAGTGGAAGTGGTGACCCCGGCCCGCCAGCCGCTGGCGCAGCGCCGCGTAGTTTTCCACGATGCCGTTGTGAATCACGGCGACATCGCCGGCGCAGTCGCGATGCGGATGGGCATTGCCGTCGGTGACGGAACCATGGGTGGCCCATCGGGTATGGCCCATACCGCAGGTGCCGGTGAGTGGCGCCTCAAAGTACGCATCGGCGAGCACCGAGAGCTTGCCGGCCCGCTTGGTTACCTGCACATCCGCGCCGTCGAGCACGGCCACGCCGGCCGAGTCATAGCCGCGGTACTCCAGCATGGACAGCCCGTCCAGGAGGATGGGTCCCGCCTCACGATTGCCGATATAGCCGATGATGCCGCACATGGTGATTGCTCCGGTGTGCTGCTGGTGCGCGCGCTGCGACCGGCCGGAGGGCTCTTAGCCGCGGGCGGCCCAGAACTTGCCATTCGTAGCCGTGGGGAGGGACGGCGGAGCGGCTGCCGTGCCGGTGGTGAACTGCAGCAGTTGTTCAACCACCTCAGACATTCCTGAGGCAAAGCGTACCGGACGGCCGAGCGCCGCTTCAACCTCGGCTGGTGTGCGGTCATCCAGGAACTTTCGGCCGAAGTAGTCCAGCGCAGCACGAGGCAGCACCACGAGGTCACCCAGGTCGCGTCCCTGGAGCGCACCGGTCAGGTCTTCCCCCGGCAGCAGGCCAGAGACGTTGATGCGCGCACCGAATCGGTAATTCGTGGCGCTTACCACCTCGGTGTGTGTGCCCACCAGCGCATCGAGCTCGGCGAACAGGCGTACCAGTGTTGGGGCGATCAGCACACCCGCGGCGACGGTCAGCCGTGGCGGCGTCCCAGTCAGCCGCTCACCGGCGGCCAATGCCCGGCGCAGGCGGCGGCGCGTATCGTGCCAGTCATCCAGGAGCACCCGCGTCATGCCGATGCCGTTCTCGTACTGGCTGAAGCCATCGAAGCGGGCAGCGGCAGGAATGCGCGCCCCGGCGATGAGGTAGTACTCGTCGGCCGCTTGCACGACCGACGCTCCGTGTTCGCTCCAGAAGCGGCGCTGCCAGCGGGTCACCTGGCGTACGATCTGGCGGGCATACGGCCGGCTACAGGCGCGGGTCTCCTCCAGTGCCCGGCCGCTGAGCCCCATGCGCTGCTCGAACTGCATCGTCGCACCCACCGGCACGATGGCGATTGACTGCACCGCCGGGTACAGCGCGCCGAGCTCTTGGATTGTCTGATCGAGGTGCGCGCCGTCGTTGACGCCGGGGCACAGCACCACCTGCGTGTGTGATTGAATGCGGAGTGACGCCAGCCGCCGTAGCTGCTCGATCACATCCGGCGCATCACGGTATCCGAGCAGGCGGCGGCGCAACGCTGGCTCGGTAGCGTGTACGGAGACATGCAGCGGGCTGAGCCGCTGCTCCGTCAGCCGCCGCCAGTCGGCCTCGGTCAGGTTCGTCAACGTGACGAAGTTCCCATGCAGGAACGACAGCCGGTAGTCGTCGTCCTTGACATACAGGGTGCGGCGCATGCCGCGCGGCAAACCTTTGAGGAAGCAGAACGGGCAGGTGTTGGAGCAGATCCGCACGCCGTCCCAGGTGGCCTCGGCGAACTCCAACCCCAGGTCGTCGTCGGGCCACTTGGCGAAGTGATGATCCCGTTCGGTACCGTCCTCCTCCTGAATGCGGAGGGTGACGCGCGCCTCCGCCGTGTAAAACTGATAGTCCACGACATCGCGCAGTGTACGGCCGTTGGCGGCGAGCACGCGCCCCCCTGGCTGGATGCCGGCTGATGCCGCAGCGCTGCCCGGCCGTACCGCGTCGATCAGCCCGCCTGCGGGCACGGCTTCCTCGGCCGGCTGCGTGCGGCGCACACCCTCGCGCAGCTCTTCGACAAACAAGTTCACCGGGGTGCGTGGCATAGACCGATCACTTCTAGCGGGAACCCGGGGGCGTTATGGGGCAATGGTGGTGGCCGCGATGTCGCGCAGCCGCGCTTCGACGGAGTCGATGACGAAATCGGGGGTGGATGCGCCGGCGGCAATACCAGCCCGATCGATTCCAACCAGCCAGGTTGGGTCGATCTCTTCTGCTGTTTCGATCTGGTAGGTGGGCACGCCTGCTTCGGCGCCGATCTCCGCAAGGTGGCGGGTGTTGGCGCTCTCGCGGCCGCCGGCCACGATCAGCATGTCTACGCGCCGCGCCAGCTCATACACTGCTGCCTGTTGCCCGGTGGTGGCGTTGCACAACGTGTTGATCACGCGCAACTCGCTGATGCGATGCAGCCGCGAGATGAGCAGCCGGTTGATGAACGATGCGAACTTCGCTTCGGTGTGTGTGGTCTGCGCCAGCACGGCAACTTTGGAGGGCAATGCCTCTGGCAGCGCGTCAAGTTCCGTCTCGTCACGCAGCGTGATCGCTTTGCCACCGGCCCAGCCGAGGATGCCGCGCACTTCCTTGTGGTCCGGGTCGCCGTATACCAGCAGCACAAATCCCTTTTCCACCATGCGCTTGGCCCACAGTTGCGCGCGGGTAACGATTGGACAGGTCGTGTCGACCACCGTCAATCCGCGTTCGCGGGCGTCATGCAGCACAGCCGGACCGACGCCATGGGCGGTGATCGCCAGCCGGCGCCCGTCCGCCTGATCGAGCGAGGTGATGACGTTGACGCCGTGCTCCGCCAGCCGCTCAACCACCTGCGGGTTGTGCACCACGGAACCGAGCGAGGCGATCGGCAGGCCGGTGGCCGCTTCCTGCTCCATCATCTCCACCGCCCGGCGCACCCCAAAGCAGAAGCCCAGCTCCCGCGCGCGCATGATCTCCATTGGACCTATCCTTCTGTGCCGTCGGCGGCGGGCAGCTCGGACTTCGCCACGGCGGCCACGCGCGCTGCTGGGTCGGCGTACACGCCGCGATAGGCAGGCGGAAGCAGGGCCGCGATGCGGTGCATGATCTCGTCGCTGCCGGCGCGGACGGCCTCCCCGTTGATGCGGCGGGGACGCGACAGCGTGAACGGCTCACCGATCACGATGTGGATGCGCGGCTGCTGCAGCAGGATCTTGGGCGAGCGCACCCGCTCTGTGCCGGTGATCGCCACGGGCAGGATGGTGGCGTTGGCGCGGTAGGCAATCAGGGCAGTGCCGGGGTAGGGTACCTGCAATCCGCCGGTACGGGTGCGATGGCCCTCGGGGAACATTGCCACCGCCTCGCCTGCCTCCAGCCGCCGCTGCGCTTCCCGTAGCGCCTGCAGGTCCGCCTCAAACCGGCGCACCGGAAAGGCGCCGAACCAGCGGACGAAGAACCCCCACGGCTTCTTGTTGAAGAGCTCGATCTTGGCCATAAAGTGCAGTTGCCGGGGCACGGCGCTGCCGAGGATTGGCGGATCGGCGACATTGAGGTGATTGGACACCACCAGCAAGGCGCCCGTTGCGGGAACGTGCTCCCGCCCGGCGAGATGGTATCGCCCAACGATACGTACCAGGAGCAGCGTCAGCCGCGTCATCAGCCAGTAAAACGGCCGTTCACCGATCATCGTGCCCTAGTCCTGCCACTTGCGGGCGAGCGCCACCACGCGCGCCACCACCTGGTCAATGCTGAGCTGATCCGTGTTGATCACGACCGCGTCCGCCGCCGGGCGCAGCGGGGCGACACTGCGGCTGCTGTCCAGCTCATCGCGGCGGATCAGGCCCGCTAGCACATCCTCGAATACGGCCGGCTCGCCTCGTGCCGTCAGGTCCGGCATCCGCCGTCGCGCCCGGACCGCGGCGGAGGCATCCAGGTATACCTTGACCTCGGCGTTCGGCAGCACCACGGTACCGATGTCACGCCCGGCCATGACGATCGCGTGCCCGGCCACCCGCCGCTGTAATTCTACCATCACCGACCGGACCGCAGGCACGGCCGAGACGATCGATACGGCCCTTTCCACGTCCGGGGCGCGCAGGTGCGGCGTGGCGTCTTCACCGCCGATCCGGATGGTAGCTGCCTCGCCGCTCCCGGCTGCCGGTGGGGCTACCGCAATCGGCGCCGCGCGCGTCAATGCGCTGAGTGCGGCGGTATCGTCGAGCGGCACGTGGCGGCGGAGTGCCAGCCAGGTGATGGCGCGATACATGGCGCCGGTATCGACAAATGGCAGGCCCAGCACCGCGGCGACACGGCTGCCAACGGCGCTCTTGCCGGATGCGGCGGGGCCATCAATCGCGATTCGGACGGCGGTTGCTCCCAACACGGGCCGGCGCAGGCTGCCCCAGTCTGGTGCTTCGGCTTCCAGTATAGCGGCAGGCGGCCCCGGCTACGTGCCCTTGCCCCGTGCGCGACGTCGGGACGCGGGCCGGGCGGCCGCCGGCGGTGACGAGGCGGTACGTTGACGGCCGGTGCTGGAACGGGATGGCACGCGACCCCGCTCGATCTGCGTTTGGCTGGGCGCAGTGCCCGCTCCCTGGGCATGCCTGCGGCGCGCGGTGGCACGACCGGTGGTGGCCGGCGGTGGTGGCTGATGCGTGGGTCTACGCCGAGCCGGGGCGGCCGCCGGCAGAACCGGCCGCCGTGCGGCTGGTGGGCGCTCCCCCTCGCCGGCCAGAGGGTCGGGCAGACCGGTTGCCCGCCGCAGCGCCGCCAGCTCGGGTTTGCGCAGTGGCCGCACCAGCCCGGCGGCGAGGGAGCCCAGTGACACCGGTCCCATGCTGATGCGCACCAGCCGCCGCACCTCCAGGCCCGCCTGCTCACAGGTGATCCGGATCTGCCGCTTACGGCCCTCATGCAGCACGAACCGCAACCACAGCTCTGGTACGTCTGCCTGTAGCGCTCGGGCACGGCGGGCGGCCGGTGCTTCCGGCTCCGCCGGTCCGCTGCCAAAGCCGGGCGGCGGCTCTGCTGGATCGACTTCAACGGGGACGGCGCGGC
>WBZO01002231.1_pt1 | contig 25957 bp, 27 predicted proteins | sample 5204261 | NCBI WGS metagenome assembly WBZO01 (sample SAMN12412400, study PRJNA552823) | activated sludge metagenome | isolation source: activated sludge from anammox sidestream of wastewater treatment plant... | place: USA: North Carolina | collected 2017-09
CGCGATTGCCCGGCCTCCCGGTGTGACTTTACGGCCGGCGGAGGCGACCGATCTGGAGGCTGTTTTGCGGATAGATCACACGGCCTTTGAGGTTCGCTGGCAGATGCGGCCCCGCGATCTGGCGATTGTCCGCGAGGAGGCGCTGTCTTTCACGCTGGCGGAATGGGAAGGGCAGGTCGCCGGCTACGAGATCTCGCTGCGCTATGATAGCGGCATACACCTGGCCCGGCTGGCAACTGCCCCGCACCGACAGGGGCAGGGCATCGGGAGTGCGCTGGTCGCCCACGTCCTGTATTTTGCCAACCGCCTGGGGATATCCGCGCTCACGGTGAATACACAGGCCAGCAACGCCGCCTCTCTGCATCTGTACCAGCGTTATGGCTTTCGGATGATCGGTGAAGGCTTCACTGTGCTGGAGGCCCGGCTTCCTGATTCTCCGGGCATGGTGTAAGCGCGCAGACCTGTTCCCGCGCCTGCTGAACTTCTGCGTTGTGCTCGCTGTGGTTTTGGACGGCGCTGCGGCACTCTTCTGAATGGACCCCTTTTTCAGCGCAGACGGTGTTCATAGTTTCGGCGGCTGTCAGAGCGCCCTGACCGTAGGCGATCCACTGCTGCAGCGCCGCCCGCAGATCGTCACTGCTGCCGGCGAAGGTGTCCGTGGCAGAGCGCAGACTTTCCAGCACTCCGTAAGCCTGCGCAGGCTCGCTCAGGCGCACCATTTGCCGGTCTATGGCGGCGATCAAAGCCGGCAGGTTGTCCGGATGTGGAAGCGCCTCCGATCGCTGCCCTCCGTCTCCGGCGGGTGAGGGAGGGGCGCTGTTCCGGGCAGCCAGGACCGCGATCACGACGACAGCCGCAATCAAGCCCAGCACCAGCAGAAGCAGCCACGGTTTTCTGCTCCGCCGGGAGTTTCCGTGCACGATGATGGAGGGGGTCGCCTGCGGCGCAAGCGGTGCGGGGGCGGGCCATTCGTTGCCCGCCCCGGAGGATGGATAGGCCGGAGGGGAGGCCGCCGGCGGCTCATCCCATCCTGCTTCTCGTGAGCTGCTCCCGATCCGGACAAAAAGCGGCACGTCACTGGACTGCGGCCCGGACTCCGGGAGGGCATAGGGCCTGGTATCATAAGCAGACATGGCCGAAGCCCGCAGTATGTCCGGCACGACGTGCGGAGTGGTATCTTCTTCGTCCAGCAGGGCTTCGTCCTGAACATCGGCGTGGAGGAAGTCATCTGACAGGCCCGCATCAAGCGCTTCCAGATCTTCAGATATGGGCGCCGACTGAACGTCGCCTTCCGGAATTTCTGGCGCGGACTCGAGGGGCAGCTCCGGCACTGGCATCCGGTCTGTCGGGAATTCCGCATCGGCCAACAGAGCTTCTTCACGCTCCAGGGCAGCCGCCTGTTCAGAATCGCCCAACCATTCCCGGAGCACATCTTCTTCGCGCTCGTCCCAGTTATCAGTCAGGATACGCTCCAGAGACTGCGGCTCCGGCTGGACGGCGAAGGCCTCATCAGGGCTATCTTCTGTCGAAGCAGCTTCAATTGCAGCAGCCTCGTCCGCAGTCTCACCGGGGATAGCCTCCAGCCGCTCGCGCATTTCGCTCAGACGGGGGAGGGTAGGCTCGATCTGCTCCAGAGTGGTTACAGCCGTCGCGGCAGATTCCCGTGCTCCCTGTTCTTCGGAGAAAGCGAAGACGGCGCACCAGTAGTCAACCGGCCGCGTATCTTGCAACCGGGTGAGCACGCCAGAGACATCGCGATAATCGGGGTTATCGGAGGCCAGCGCCAGCAGATGACGGCCGGCTTCTTCCCAGCGCCCGTCGCGCAAGGCTACTATGGCGGTCCGGTACCGTTTTTCAGCGAGCATCATGCTTCCTGTCCCCTGTGGAAGGCGGTCGATCCTAATTCTATTGTAACCCGATGATCGCGATTGGCTGGCCTGTGGGCCGCAATTCGTAGATAGCTCTAACCATTCTCGTATTGAAAGCAAATGTTATGACTACTTCGGGCTTATTTTCCCTCAGACTTGGCAAATCGGGTATTCTGAGGGAGACTCTCAGGCTGTCCCGCGCTCGTCGCAGCCACAACCCGACCCACCATGAAAGGATTGTCCTATGGATATCAGGATTATCACCGGCTCGATTCAGGAATCGGATGCCGACGCAATTGTTGCGAGCCTGTTTGAAGGGATGGCTGCGCCGGGAGAGGCTGTGAGCGCCCTGGATCAGGCGCTGAATGGAGCCATTACCGACCTGATCGCTTCCGGCGATTTTGACGGGAGCGCCGGGCAGGTTGCCGTCCTGTACCCGCGCGGCGCGATTTCGGCGCGGCGGGTGATCGTGATCGGGCTGGGACCGCAGGAAGCCTGCGACAGCGAAGTTGTCCGCCGGGCGGCGGCGGAGGCTGCCCTTCGGGCACGCAACCTCAAAGTCCAGCGCATGGCGACTATGTTGCACGGGGTCGGTGGAGGCGCTTTATCCGCGGAAGCCTCTGCCAGCGCTATTGCAGAGGGGACGCTGCTGGCTCTGTATGTTTATAACGGGCGTAAGCCGGAAGGCGAAACCGGGCCGCAAATTCTGGAGCTGTGCGTACCTGATACACGAGAGAGCTTCGCCGTGCAAGAGGCAGTCGATCAGGCCGTCGCCATTGCTACAAGTGTAGCGCTCACCCGCGATCTGGTGAATCGGCCGCCCAACCTGTGCACGCCGGCCTATATGGCCGAGGTAGCGACCCGGATCGGCGATGAAGTGGGGCTGCGGGTGCAGGTTCTGGAGCGCGGGCAGATGCAGGCGCTGGGCATGGGCGCGCTGCTGGCAGTGGCACAGGGATCAGAAACGCCGCCGCGCTTCATTATCATGGAGCATAACGCGTCACGCGCCGATGAACTGGATTCGATCGTGCTGGTCGGCAAAGGGGTGACGTTTGATACCGGGGGATATTCCCTCAAGACCGCCCAGGGGATGGCAACAATGAAGTCCGATATGGCGGGCGGCGCGGCAATCATCGGGGCGATGCGCGCCGTGGGGGCATTGAACCTGCCCCTGCACGTGGTGGGCCTGGTCCCCACTGCCGACAACATGATCAGCGGACGATCCTATCGCCCGCAGGACGTGGTGACGGCCAGCAACGGCGTCACTATCGAGGTCACCAACACCGACGCCGAAGGCCGGATGCTCCTGGCCGACGCTCTGGTTTTTGCGGGGCGATTCAAGCCGGCGGCGGTGGTGGATATCGCCACGCTGACCGGCGCCTGCGTTACGGCGCTTGGGGCCGTGGCGGCGGGCCTTTTCAGCACCAGCGACAACCTGCAGAAGGTTTTGCTGTCCGCGGCGGAGGCGACCGGCGAACGGCTGTGGCCGCTGCCTCTGTACCCCGAGTACGAGAAACGTCTGGAGTCGGCTGTCGCTGATCTCAAGAACAGCCCGGGCGCGTCGACTCCGTTTTCTGGCGTTGGCGTCTCGGCTTCTTTTCTCAAGCGCTTCACCGATTACCCGGCCTGGGCGCACATCGACATGGCCGGGATGGCGGCCAGCGAGCACGCGGAAGTTCCCTATACACCCAAAGGGGCGACCGGCTACGGCACGCGCCTGCTGGTGGCGTTCGTCCGACTGTGGGCGCAGGGGGCGCACGCCTGAAGAAAAGGCACGCCAGCTTCTTCCGCCCGGACGGGGCAAAATGAGGATTGACGCCGCGCCAGCGTGACCGGTATAATCATCCTGCCCTGGACATCTGGGGTTTTGTTTCGTATTTTCCGTGTCCCAATTTTCCCCGTGCGTGTGTCTATCTTTTGGGCAGGCGACGCTCACGGCGGTAAAGTGAAGATTGGAGTAATCCCTATGTATGCAGTGGTTCGCACAGGCGGGCGTCAGTACCGTGTTGAACAGGATATGGTTGTAGATGTAGAGAAGCTGCCCTTCGAGGCCGGGCAGACGGTTGAGCTAGACGACGTGCTGCTGGTCGCTGATGGCGATAAGGTCACGCTCGGCAAGCCGGTCGTGCAGGGGGCCAGTGTCAAAGCGACGGTGGTCGAGCAGTACCGCGCCCGGAAAATCCTGGTCTGGAAGTACACCCCCAAGAAGCGCTATCGTCGCCTGAAGGGGCACCGCCAGCAGTACACGCGCTTGCATATCGACGAGATTATCGCCGGTTAGTGGTTTAGGAGACGGAACATGGCGCACAAGAAAGGTGGCGGGTCAACCCGCAATGGGCGTGACAGCGAGTCCAAACGGCTTGGCGTGAAGAAATTCGGCGGTGAGTACGTGATCCCCGGCAACATCATTGTCCGCCAGCGTGGCACGCAGTTCCACCCCGGACTGAACGTCAGGATGGGCAGGGACTACACGATCTTCGCCGTCCAGCCCGGTTTCGTTTATTTTGAGCCGATTGCGGATGGGCGCAAACGCATCAGCGTCCTCGCTGAAGACCCGAAGGCATAACAACTTTTACGCAGTCAACAGACAGGCGCTACGCCAACCCTGATCCGGTCCGTGGCGCGGAAAGACAACGAATACGATGAAAGACAGCATTCACCCCAAGTGGTATAGCCAGGCGACGGTCACGTGCGCCTGCGGCAATTCCTGGACGACCGGCGCGACAGTCGCTGATATCCGCGTCGATGTGTGCTCGGCCTGCCATCCTTTCTTCACAGGCGAGCGCCGCATTGTCGACACCGAGGGGCAGGTGGACCGCTTCTATAAGCGCCTGCAGGTGCGCGATCAGATTCAGTCAGACGCCCGCAGCCGCGAAGAGGCGCGCACCTCTCCTGCGCTGCCGCTGAGCGAGCTTGGGCTGGGCACCCGCTATGTGAACGTGTTGAGCCAGAACGGCATCACCGTGGTCGGCGATGTGATGGCCAGATTCGAGCAAGGCGGCGATGAAGCGCTGCTGGAGATTCCCGGTTTTGGCCGCAAGGCTCTGGCCGACCTGAAAAAGCGCCTGCGCGAACGCGGCTACGAAATACCTGAGGCCGCCGTCGCCGAATAGCGTTTTTCTCGGCAACCAACAGGGCAGACCTATCCACTGGCTGCCCTGTTTTTGTGTACGGAGGAAACGGGCTATTATGATTCACCATGGTGGGCGGGTGGAAGTGATCTGCGGTAGCATGTTTAGCGGCAAGACTGAGGAGCTGATCCGACGTCTGCGCCGCGCCCGGATAGCGCGCCAGAAAGTGCAGGTCTTCAAGCCGGAGATTGATACGCGCCACATTGGGCAGAAAGTTGTCTCTCATGCCGGCCAGGACCTGGACGCGATGCCGGTGGCTTCGGCAGCGGATATCCTGGCCAGTGTCGACGGCGACACTACTGTGGTCGGCATCGATGAAGCGCAGTTCTTTGATCCGGCTCTGGTGGCCGTGGTGGATGAGCTGGCTGATCGGGGTCTGCGGGTAATTCTGGCCGGCCTGGACCTGGACTTCCGCGGCGAGCCATTTGGAATCATGCCGGCGCTTATGGCCCGCGCTGAGGATGTCCTCAAGCTGCACGCTATCTGTGCAGTCTGTGGGGAAGAAGCCTGCCGGACACAGCGCCTCGTCAATGGCAGCCCGGCGCATTATCATGATCCGATCATCATGGTCGGAGCGGAAGAGGTGTACGAGGCGCGCTGTCGGCAGCATCACGCTGTGCCGCGCGATTGAAGCGCGAGTCATGTGAAAGGCTTAAATGCAGACTACACGATCGAAAGCGAGTTAACCTGCAAGCAGATATCCCATGCTGAACGAAATGTCTTCCCTTTCCTCCGAAAGCGTCGCCGCTGAGGAGCCACCTGTCCCGGCCGCGCCGTACGACACGCCTGAGTTTGCGGCGATCCGGGAGGCGGTGGCCGAAGTCTTTGACATCCGCGCGGATGAGGCGCCGATTGAGACAGAACGCGGCGTAGCTTTTGTAGGCACATTTCGGGAGGATTCCGGGCAAGCCTACGACCGGCTGGATGCCCGGCTGGCGGCGCTGGATTACTTCCCGGTGTTTCGCCAGCGCGGCGACGATCTGCTTGTTGAGGTGATCCGCGGACGATTCGCGACGCCGGCTCCGCGTCCGTGGTGGCCGAATGCCGTCCTCCTGATACTGACTCTCCTCAGCATGCTGTATGTAGGCGCCGGGATAGCGCTTGGCGAGGCGCTGATAGAGTCTCCGGAGCGGCAGTTGGCTGAGTTGTGGCGCGGCTGGCCGTATGCGCTGAGCCTGGCGCTCATCCTGGGGGCGCATGAGCTGGGGCATTACCTGGCGGCGCGCCGGCACGGTGTCGCTGTGACACTGCCGTACTTTCTCCCTTTCCCCTTCGGCATGTTTGGCACACTGGGCGCTTTTATCCAACTACGCACCCCTATGCGCAGCCGGCGGGCTATGCTCGATATCGGCGCCAGCGGGCCGCTGGCCGGGCTGATTTTTACTATACCGATACTGGTGCTGGGGCTGCTGACCGCTGATGTGCGGCCGCTGCCCACCGATGTCCCCTATATCCTTGAGGGGAACTCCCTGTTGTACGCCCTGGCCAAGTTCCTGATTTTTGGGCGGATGCTGCCAGATGGCCGCATGGATGTATTCATGAACCAGCTTGTGCAGGCCGGCTGGACCGGGCTGTTCGTGACCGGGTTGAATCTGCTGCCGGTGGGGCAGTTGGATGGCGGGCATATCCTCTACACGCTGTTTGGAGATCGCGCGCGGCTGCTATACTTCCCGGCGGTGCTGCTGATGGGATTTCTGGCGTGGGCGGTGGCGCCGGCATGGTGGCTGTGGGTATTCCTGCTGGTCGTATTTGGCCGGATATACGCCACCCCTCTGGACAGCGTGACTCCGCTGGGCCGTCGCCGTGTCGTGATTGCGGTTATAATGCTGGTCCTCTTCATCCTGGTCTTTGTGCCGAACCCGTTCCAGATCGTGCAGCCGGTGCAGCTCCCGCCTGTTCAGATATACTGAAGAAGGATTGCAAGAGTGGACGATCAGACTCCCGACGCCCTTGTTTCGGCAGTTATCCTCCCTATGCCACCAGAAGTCCGGGCGTTCACCGAGGCCTTTCGCCAGGAGCATCGCTGCTGGAAGTATCAACATGTCCCGCCTCATATCACCCTCATGTGGCCGTTCGTCTCCCCCGGCAAGCCGGGCGCGCCTGATCGGGCGCTGTTAGCCGCCACGACGAAAAAGCTGCGCGTCGTTTGCCGGGAGGTCGCTCCTTTTTCTGTCACGCTGGATCACTACGATTCTTTTCCCGACAGCGGCGTCCTGTACCTCGCCCCGCGAGACCCGGAGCCGATCTCCCGTCTGCACCGCCACATCCTGGCCGCATACCCGGACTATCCGCCCTATGAGGGCATGTACAACGACTATATACCCCACATGACGCTGGGCTTTTTCGAGTCGCCCGAAGCGATTGCCCGGGCCTGTTGCGAGCCATTTGAACCATTCACGTTTGAAGCGTCGGAACTTCTTTTTATGGTTGGCGATCCGGATTTTACTGTCCCCTGGAGCACTGCCGGCGTCATACCGCTGGGAGGGTAGTCACTGGCCATGAAACCGAACAGGCTGTATTTCGCCGGGCTGCTAACTCTGTTGTTCCTGAGTTCCTGCCGCGGCCTGGGGCAGACACCCCCCCCGCCGCCTTACAGCGTCGAGTCGCTCGGCACTTCGCTTGCGCTGACCGAAAACGCTCCGCCGCCCGGCTTCGAGAAGGTGTCTTTCCCGGGGGTGGAACAGGGGCTGCAGGCGCTGCCGGGATACCATTACCTGCTGGACCTGCGCTTCAACGGCGCTTTTGTGGACGACGGACAGCTGGTCTCCGGCCATATTCAGGCGGAAGTGTGGTGGGACAGCGTGGCGCCGGCGCGGCGCGTGGTGCTTCAGGCGGAAGGTGAGGCATTTGCCGCGGCAAACCAGCAGCTTGAAGGAGTCCGCATTGGTGAAAATTACTATCTGGTGGACAATTCCGAGCGGTGCCTGACCAATGTGGAAGATGCCGCGCGCGGCGTGGCCGATCTGGATGCTGGCTCGATGATCGGGGGAGTTGCGGAAGGGATTTACAGCGGCACTCAGGCGGTGCTCAACAACATACAGGCCTATCGCTACGACGTGACGGCGCAATCCGCCCGGCTGCCCATGATCCGGCTGGAGGAAGACAGCGAGATCTCACTCACCGGTGAGCTGTGGGTATCCCCCGAATATAATGTCGTCATCCGCTACTATGCCAACCTGGATGTTTCGAATATCCGGCTGAGCGACGCCGGGCGTCCTGTCAGCGGGCAACTGTTCATTCGCTTCGATCTGTCCGATGTGGGACAGGTGCCCAATATCAGCATTCCCTACGGCTGCTGAGGCGCTCAGCGCCGGCGCAGACGGGAAAACAGCGATTTGCTCGCCGGCGGAGGGGCCTTGGCAACTGCCGGAGGCGCAGTAGATTGGCGTTCCTGTGCGGCCATTCGCAGCCAGCGAGCCGCTTCATCATCGGCCGCTTCATCCTGATCCTGGGCCGCGCCATCGCCCAGGATATTCAGCACCAGCGCGTCCAATCCGGCCTCGTAATCTGTCGTGAAATCAGCGACAGGCAGCCCTTCCAGCCAGCTTCGCCAGGGAGTGCGCTGAGCCACGGCCAGATAAACGCGCTTGCCGGTCTCGAATGCCTGCCGAATTTCTGTTTGCATATGCTCCCGCTTTATCGCCTCCGCTGAGAGAATCACGATCAGCCCTTCGGAGGCAGCAATGGCTCCTTGCTGAGCCGCTGCCCAGTCTATGTCTGGCCCCAGCTCTTTGAGGTCCAGCCAGACATCGACCCCCAGGGCGGCCAGATCGTCGGCGATCTGGATGGCGAACAGGGCATCTTCGCGGGTATAGGCGATATAGAGCACGTCAGGGCTATCCTTCGACTTGTGGCACGGCTTCGAGCGAATCAAGTCTACCGTTTTTGCGCGGCCTTCGCCTCAAATCGCGCCCGGTTGACCAGGAAACGCTCGTGAGTGGCCCGGCCGATCAGCTCCACATTATCCCAGGCTTCGATTGCAAATGTCAGCTTGCGATCTTCGACAGCGATCAGCGCGGCCTGAGCGCGAACGACGACGCCAACCGGGGTAGCGGCCAGATGTTCAACGTCAATGCGCGTGCCGACTGATGTTTGTTCCGGCTCAATGTGGGATTCCAGCGCATTCACGGCGGCATTCTCCATCAGGGCGATCAGCATCGGCGTGGAAAAAACCGGGACAAGCCCGCTGCCCAGATGGCTGGCGGTCATCGCCTCGGTCACGGTCCATTCGGCAGCGCCTGTCAGCCCCTGTCTCAGATCGGTCATCAGATCAGCCTCCGTTTTTATTTTCTGCAGCGCCGGCAGAGGTCCTATCTGTTCTTGAAGATAGGCGCGTTCTCCGGGGCGGACGGGAGTTCTGGCTGCGGCGGATGTTCCAGATGGAAGTCCCGGGCGCGTCCGCCGCGCAGCAGCAGCGCCGGGATCAACGCCAGCAGGCAGATGACAGCCCCAAACAGGGCAAGCTCGCGGATAACCTGAGCTGTCAGAGTGACGTAGATTGTGACGGCTTCCTGGGTCATAGCCACGGTCTCTCCGATGGCGAGGGTGGCCAGCGCCGAAATACGCCGCAGGGCGATCGTCGTGAGCGACGCGGCGGCCAGCGTCATCCCCAGCAGGCGCAGCATATCGTCGATGGCGGCGGCGATGCCGCGCTGATCGTCGGGCGCTGCGTTGAGGACGGCCGCGCTCGTGGGCGACATGGTCAGGCCGAGGCCGATTCCGGCCAGGGCCATATGCAGCGCCATCTGAGCGTAACCTACCGTCTCCACCCAGGTCAGCCCGGCCAGTGTGAAGCCGACGGCGGCGATGACCAGGCCTACCGCCGTAGGGGTGCGGTGGCCGTAGCGATCGCTCAGCCAGCCGCCGGGTATGGCCGCCAGAGCCATCGGGATAGTCAGCGCGCTCATGACGATGCCCACTGCCAGGGCGCTCTCCGTCAGCGTGTCCACGCTTTCGGTGCGGATATTGATCAGCACCGGCACGATCACCAGCCCGATCATGAGTGCGAAGCCGCTGATGACGCTGGTCAGGTTGCCCATGGCGAAATTGCGCTGCCGGAACAAATCCAGGCTGATGAGCGGGTCGCGCCGCCTGTGCTCTACCAGCAGGAAACCAGCAAAGGCCACGCCTCCCCCAATCAGCATCGGTCCGGCGTAGGCGGGGAATGCCGAAAGGTCTTCGAAGGATGTCGCGTTAATGGTGACATCTGCATTCGCGCCCAGCCCGACGCTCAGACAGAGCAGAGTCAGGGCGAAAAGAGCCGCGCCGGGGTAGTCATACCGGACTTTGCTGCGCTGCTGTGCTGTGCCGCGCAGCACCCAGGCAATCAGTCCGAAAGCCAGCACTCCGAGCGGTATGTTCAGCCAGAACAGCAGGCGCCAGTCCACGAACTGCACCATGATGCCGCCGTACAGATGCCCGACCACCCACCCGGCGGTATCGATAGCGCCGATCAGCCCCAGTGGCTGGGCGCGACGGTGCGGCGGGAACAGGTCCCCGACCAGCGCCATGCTGATCGGGACAAGCGCCCCCGCGCCAAACGCCTGAATGACGCGGCCGGCGACCAGTGAGATCAGCGCTATCGTGCTTGGATCAGGTCGCTCTCCGAACCGGCGAGCCAGTGTATACAGGAAATCGGCGGGCCATTGGTCGGCGATTGCTACCCAGACTGAGCCGAGGACAAAGATAGCCAGGCAGATCAGATAGGCGCGCTTCCGGCCGATCAGATCGGAGTAACGGCCCATGACCGCCATTGAGATAGTGTAAGCCAGCAGGTAACCACTGACCATCCAGGCTGCGTCATCCAGGCCGCTTTCCAGCGGAATCTGCAGGTCGATGATGACCTGGGGCAGGATGGCCGAGATAATCGTCAGGTCCAGCGCGCCAATGAACACGGGCAGGCTGACCAGCGCCAGGACCAGCCACGGTGACGGTCCGGAATGGCTGGCCCGGGTATCGGGGGCGGCGGGTAATGATGACACGGGGTGATTATCCGATCGTGCGGTCACCGCGGCACTTCCACCCGATAGTCGCCGTTGTAGTCAAAGACCTCCACCGTCCATGTGCTGGGGATGGGTTCCGCCTCACTGACAGTATCCGGCTGTACAATTACCAGGCGCTCAGCGCGGCCATCATCGATGCGAATGAACAGATCGATCAGGACATCGGCCTCAGCCGGGATCAGGCCGATGGTCAGGGCCGCGACTTCACTGCCGATTGCAGTGCCTTTCAGGTGCCACATCGGGATGCCGTCGAGCGATTCCTGCCCCACCAGTTCCAGATTCTGAATGGCGCCCATCGCCCTGGAAAGCCCGCTCTCTGACCGCACGAGCGCCTCCGCATTGAAGCCGGGCGAAAATTCGGCGTTGATCCACTGTCCGCCAGTCAGCACACTGTGGCGGTAGTACTGCTGATCGCCGATGGCGATCACGTCGATATCGCTGGCCAGCCCGCCGAAGAGGACGCGCACAGTCGCCTGCACCCGATCGGGCGCGACATAGTATCCGCTGGCACGCAGGAAATTGATCAGCCCGCTCACATCGATATAGACTGGCGCTCCCTTCCGCTCAATCGTAACCGCGAAGCTCCCGGCCTGCTGTATTGCTTCGGCTGCATCGCGGATCAGGGCGGTGGGGTCCGGCGGCGAGGTGGCCGGGCCGGCGCAGCCGGAGAGCGCGATCATAACAGCCAGAATACCTGTAACAGAGAACTTCTTCCGCACTATAAACCTCTCTCGTTGTTGCCGGCAAGCAGACTCTTGCTACGTAATTGGATGGCGAAGGTTGCCCGGCTACCCGGGCGGCCGGGCTTCAAGCACCCTGGCGATGAGCAGCGGGAGTTCCTCCGGCGCGTCGAGCAGAGTGCCGGTGTAGTAGGCGGCGCAGCCCAGATCGTTCAGGCAGGTCTCGCGCAGGCTGGCCTCTGATCGGGTGCTCCATACGATTAGCGGGATAGTGGGAAAGGCTTCTCGCAGGCGCTGGATTTCGGCCAGGCCGGGTGCAGGATTCCCTTCTTCGGCCAGCGGGGCGCAGATCACAAGGTCCGGCGCGGGACGCTCTTTGGCCTGGTATTCCTCCAGCGTTTTGGCAACCTGTAATTGATGGTGATAGTCATCTTCCAGCGCGTCGTAGAAGGCGTTGTAGACCTGTTTCTGAAAGCCGTGCAGACTGTCGCTGGTCGGATAGGTCAGCACCCGGAACAAATTCTGGATGAGCGCAATGGTAGCCATTATCTCCTCCACCTGCTTTTTAATGATGCCAGGTGGTATTATACAGCGGCGCCTGTGAATCGGGATTATCAGGGGCCAGGCTCGAACGCTTGCCAGAGCGGGGCGACAGGCGCATAATGAACAGGGTAGATCACGCCCTGTCGTTGCGTGTGGTCTGGAGTGGTATCTCATGTTGACGGTCATCCATACTCACAGAATGCCAGCCCTGCTGGTTACAGGAATGCTGCTGGCGGGAATGCTGGCGGGCTGTTTCCGCCAGGCCGATCCGAATGTTCAACCGACCAATAGCGGGGCGACACTGCCGCCTGTGCCGCTGGAAGCCGGGACGCCCTCCTTTGTGACGCCCTTTGCACCCGGAGAAGGCCCGGATATCAATACCATGCCGACGCTGTCTGACCCTACTTCCACGCTGGCCCTGGTTGAACCCGGCGTGACCAATGCGGCGCCCGGCGCTGTCGATAACCCGCCCGCCGGCTCTACGGCGACCATCCCGTTCGCAGCCGGGCCAACCTACACGCCGCGCCCCGGAGCGCCGCCGGTCAACCTGAACCCCAATCTGCCCGGGCAGGTTGCTTCTCCTACACGGAGTGTGGCGATTTCCAGGGATTGTATCTACGTCGTTGAAGTGGGCGATACAGCCTTTTATATCGCTCAACAGTTGGATGTATCGCTTAACGATCTGGTTCAGACGAACAGGCTGGAAAATCCGAACCAGCTTTATGAAGGCCAGGAATTGCAGATTCCCAATTGCGGGCCGAACGCGCTCCCCACTCAACCCGCCGGCCCGACACCGATCATCCAGCCACCTCCGGCGACGCCTACCAGCATGCTGCCGCCGCCGGTCGATGCGGAGGGGAATGCCATTCATGTCGTGCAGCCGGGAGAGAATTTGTACCGTATCGCGCTGCGCTATGGCGTCTCAATGGATGTCATTGTGGCGGCTAATAATCTCGGCAGTCAGAATGCCATCCTGGTTGTGGGACAGCAACTGGTGATTCCACAACAGCCGTAGGGCTGTTTCAGACGGGCAGGCGGCGACGGCTTCATTGGCGATGAAAGCAGTGCTTCAGAGGATCGGCGCGGCGCCTGTGATATCCGGATGATGGTGGAAATGGGGGATTTGCGTGGGGTGGTGGTTGCATCTTTCCAGCCAGCCTGTGCTCGCCGTCAGGGTTGTTGCGGAGGAGCCGCCGTTGCTGGCCGTATGGGACAGCAGGCATACTGTTCATTACTATGACCGGTCGGATGCGACACCGAAGGGCGAACACCACTTCGATCTGCGGCTCTCATCCACTGATCTGAGTGACGCCTTCTGGAACGACTTCTCCGACAGCCTGAAGACCCCGGGCGGCTGCTATCTGTCGCCGGTCTATATGGCCGGCCTCAGCCTGTACCAGAGTCTTGATGGGCGGCTGCGACTGTACCATTTTCAGGATGGGAGTCTGGTGCTGGAAATTGAGGGGCGCCATGTCCCGCTTCACCGTGAGCAGGATGGCCGCTTTTTGATCGCAGCGCTGGATCGGGCGCTAGGCCTGTGCGCCGCTTTTAGCGATTCGGGTCAGCTCCATATCTTCCAGCAGCATGTTCGGGTCGGGGTATACGATATTGGATTGAACGACGGGGTAGAGGCCCGGCTCAACCTGGCGATGCCGGATGGTCTGGGCAAGCTGCTGATCAGCGATGGAGAGCGGGTGCTGATTATTGACGCCGCCGGACGGATCGTGCATGAGCTGCACAGTCACTACGCAGTCGGAGCGGCGGCTATCTCGCCGAACGGCGAGGTTATCGCCCTCAGCGATATGGACGATAATGTAATTCGCATTTACGATGGTGCGCTGCGCCCGACGCATCAGAAGTACGCTATCGACCTGATTGCGACTGCCAGGCAGGTGCAGCTAGTCGCTTCGATGCCCGGGCGAAAGGCCGGGATTGCCGCCCTGGATGTTTCGAATAACGGGCTGGTCGCTTTCGCGCTGGGCGGGGTAGTATGCGTGACCGACCTGACGATGTTCAGCGCCCTGCCGCAGCCCCGCGTTCTCCTGTAAAACGCGAGCGGACCTTTCTCCTGAGAGCAAAGGCCCGCTCACGCCCGCTGGCTACTTTCACTACCTGGCACATCCAATAAGTCTATTTCTTAGTTATTATTTCGCTGCTGCTTCAGTGCCGTTCTGGTAAGGAATTGGTGAACGCAGCCGCTTATTATGACTGATTATCTCTATATTTCTTGCCAGTGACAATGAGATAATTATCCTATATATGTCGCTATTGCATTGATAGTATTTTGAATATGATAACCAGTATCAGAAGCTCCCCATAGTTCCCGCCCTTCACCGCAGCCGGGGTAGTCTGAGCGATGAGATTGGAGGATGCGATGAATGGGCATTATTGGGGCTATCGCGCTGCTATAGCGACAGCCGTCTGTGTGCTGTTGATGACTTCTCCGCCTGTGACAAACTCTCAGGAAAGACTGCTTAGCATCATTTTCATGCATCACTCCACCGGCCAGAACCTGATCTGGCAGGGCAGTGTCCGCGAGGCGCTGACTGACCTGGGATATGAATTCTGGGATCATGGCTATAACGATGAAGGATTGACCGGGCCGGATGGCGAGCCGACCGGGATTGACTGGGATGTGCCCGACGATAACACCAATCCCGACGGTTGGGACGTTGTCTTCGGACAGCCCGTGAGTGACCCGCCGGATAATACGTTCAGCCATATGCTTCAGCACGATATCATCCTCTTCAAAAGCTGTTTTCCGGCCTCCGATATCACTGATGAGGCGATGTTTAACGCCTACCGGCAGTATTATCTTGATATTCGTGATGTGATGGACCGGCACCCGGACAAGCTGTTTATCGCCTTCACCACGCCGCCGCTGGTGCCGAACGCGACGACGCCAGAGAATGCCGCCCGCGCTCGCCGCTGGTCCGAATATCTGACCTCAGAAGAATATCTGGACGGGCATCCCAACGTTGCTGTATTCAATTTCTTCGATCTGCTGGCGGATGAGGATGGCTTCTTGAGGGAGGAATACCGCCCGGATGAATGGGATAGCCACCCGAACGAGCTGGCCAATCAGACTATCGGCCCGATTCTGGTCTATTTTGTGGATCGGGCTGCGCACAACTTCCTGGCCGGGGAAGCGGCCCAACCCGATCTTGAGACTGTGCGGGCCGAAGCGGCGGCGGGCATTCCGGGGGTCGCGCCTGGTGGCGCGCCACAGGTCGGCCTGCCGGCAGGTGTGATCGAGGATTTTGAGCGGGATGCCCTCCTGGAGGACTGGTGGGGGTACGCCGATCCCGGCGGGACGGTGACCTGCGAGCAGATCGAGCCAGGGTATGAATCCGGGCAGGCTCTTCAGATCAGGCTCAACCTCCCGGCCGATATCTATGGGGGGTGCGGTACGTCGGTGGATGCCGCCGGGCAGGGATGGAGCGCAGCAGATGGGATGATTCTGAGCTGGCGATCGGATACACCCGGGCTTGGCCTGGGAATCATCCTGATACTGGATGACACACCGTTCACGACAGTGATAGTAACTACCGGCTCCGGCGAATGGGAGACAGTGCCGCTGCGCTGGGAGAGCTTCGCCAGAGCTGACTGGGCCGATGAGGGAGGCGCTCAGGAATTCGACCCGGCGCTGGTGACCGAACTCAACTTCTCAGTCGGATCGTGGGAGACGCTCCAGCAGGGGATCATCCAGATCGATAACGTGCAACTTATGGCGGTTGACGGATAGCAGCCCGATCGCGACGGTCATCTTCTGTCCGGGCGCCGAACAGCATAACTATTCTGTTGTGCCGGCATCCTGATCGGCGGGGTAAACTATAGGCGACAGGATGGGATGCCTGCGGATGAGGTGCGCGTTTGGGGAACGGACTGCGAATCGCCATCGACGCCAGCCGGACGACGCTGGCCCGCCGGACGGGCACGGAGCGCTATGCGCTGGCTCTGGTGCGCGCCCTGCTGGCGCTGGATTCGCCGCACCAATTCATTCTGTATTTCCGCGACCGGCCGCCTTCCGATTTGCTACCGGGCGGTTCACGAGTCATCCAGCGGATCGTGCCGTTCCCGCGTCTGTGGACACATGTGCGCTTCGCTGCCGCTCTGTACGCTGACCGTCCCGATGTGACGTTTGTGCCAGCGCACACGCTCCCCTGGATTTTTCCCGGCCCGGCGGTTGTGACTGTGCACGATCTGGGATACCGCTTCTTCCCGGAGGCGCATTCGGGCTGGCCGCGCCGCTATCTGGAATGGTCCACGCGGTGGAGCACCCGCCGGGCCACTCTGATTCTGGCTGACTCAGAGGCGACGCGGCGGGACCTGGGGGAGGTGTACGGCACGCCGCCGGGCAAGATCAGGGTGATCTACCCCGGCGTGGACAGCGCGCTGGAGCGAATCGCAGATGGGGATAGACTGGACGCCGTGCGCCGCAAGTACGGCCTTGCCGGGCGGTATCTGCTGTTTCTGGGCACGCTTCAGCCGCGCAAGAATATCGCCCGGCTGGTCGCCGCTTATGCTGCCAGCGGCGTGTCTGAGCAGGGGGTTGAACTGGCGCTGGGCGGCGCGCGCGGCTGGCTGTACGATCCGACCTGGACGGCGGGCGTCCCGGGCGTGCGCGAGTTGGGCTACGTGGATGATGCCGATATGGCTGCGCTGTACAGCGGCGCCGAGGCGCTGGTTTTTCCATCCCTGTATGAGGGATTCGGCTTCCCGGTTCTGGAAGCCATGCGCTGCGGCGCGCCCGTGATCACGAGCAACACGTCCAGCCTGCCGGAACTGGCCGGAGATGCGGCGCTGCTCGTCGATCCGCTTGACACGGCGGCAATCAGCGCGGCGATTGGCGAGATCGTTGGGAGCCGCGATCGGCGGCGCCAACTGGCCGATCGCGGCCGCGTTCAGGCACTGCGCTTCACCTGGGAAAGCGCCGCCCGGGCGACGCTGGCAGCTCTGGAAGATGCAGCTTCCGGGGCATTCTCATGAAACGAAGGAGTGCGCTGTGTACCGTCAACCTGCGGATTCTTCTCTCCCCGGCCGGATCGCCCATGTGATGCAGTATGCGATCCTCGTGCCCTTTCGCCGTATCCGGCAGCAGGGAGGGATAGGCGTCGTCACCTGGGCATTCGATCGGTCGCGCCTGCTGCTCACCGGCGTGCCCACGCTCCGGTTCGCTCGCATTACGGATACGCTGTACGTTGGCGGTCAGATCGGGCCGCGGGGGTGGCGGCGCCTGACAGCGGTGGGGGTGACTTCGATCGTGAATATGCGCGGCGAGCGCGATGATCGCGCATCCGGCATTGATGTCCCGGTGGAGCGTTACCTGCACCTGCCGACGGTGGATGATGATCCGGTCGATCTGGAGAAGCTACGGCACGGCGCGGACTGGATCGCCGGGCAGATTGCGGCGGGCGGGGCGGTTTACGTCCACTGTGCGGCCGGGTCGGGGCGCGCCCCGAGCATGGGAGCGGCTTATCTGATCGCGCATCAGGGGATGTCCACTGACGAAGCTCTGGCCGCGATTAGAGCCAGGCGGCCGTTCATCATGCCGATGGCGGAGCAGGTGGACCGCCTGCGTGAGTTCGAGAGTCAGGTCGGGAAAGCCTCGCAGAAAGCGGATACGAGCGGCTCCTGATCCGGTGTAGTTCTTCTTCGCAGTAATCCCTTCGCCGGGCCTGCTTACCCCTGGTTCGTTCCTGATATCAGCCTGCCGGCCATATCTTACGATCCCAAAGCCCGATTGATCATCTCCGGGCAGTATTTTTCTTATCTGTGCGTCTTATAGGGTATGGAGCAAGGAGAGAGTATGGATGATGGCTTTGACGCACAGGAACAGACGCTTGTCAGGAATGCGCTCGACGATCCGGCGGCGTTCCAACAGCTTTATGAGCGCTATTTCAGGCGTGTGTATGGGTATGTGGCTTCACGTATCGACAACCGGCACGACGCGGAAGATGTAGTCTCCGAGGTTTTTCTGCGGGCGATCCAGAACCGCGCTCAGTTACGAAGCCGGCATCCGGCCAGTTTTGCCGCCTGGCTGTTCGCCATTGCCCGCAACGCAGTGACGGATCACTACAGACGCCGTGATCAGGCCGAAACGGATATCCCGCCTGACTCAACGCCTTCGATCGCCATGACGGAGCTTCACCCGGATATGGCCCTTGTCGCCGGAGAAGATGCGGCGCGGCTCCGTAGCATGATCGCTGCATTGCCGGAACGCAAGCGCGAAGTCGTCATGCTGAAGTATTACGGCGGGCTTCGCAATCAGGAGATTGCGGCGGTGCTTCAGATTGGCGAAAAAACAGTCGCCGCCTATCTCAGCCGCGCGCTGGATGAACTGTATGAGCAATACACAACATCCCTGTCCGAATCTGAGCAGAAAGTGGCCGGTCATGACTCATGAACGTAATTTTCAATCATTAACACCGACGAGCAGGCTGACACTGGCCGAAATGGAGCAGCGGATCACGCTTTCATCGCCGCAGCCGCGCGAAGGCTTCCAGCAGGAGCTGGCGCAGCGGCTTCGTGCAGCGTTTGAGCAGCATAAAAGCCCCACCCCTGACCTGATCTCGATACCATCCCGCAGATATAGGCAGCGATCGGTGCGGACGGCTGCCACCCTGATCGCCGTTCTGATCCTCGGAATCGGTGTGGTGGTCGCCCTGGGCACGATCTTGCAGAGGTTTCTCGATCATGATGCGGGCCTGAAGGCGGTCTTCGAACAGGGCCTCGGTCACGAAATCGGAATCAACCAGAGCCATGAGGGCTTCACGGTCACGCTGGAATGGGCTTATGCGGACGACAACCGACTCGTCCTTGCCTATGTTATTGGCGGACTGCCGGGAACGCCGTACACGAATCTGGCGAGTGATGCATACACGCTCACGTTGCGCGATACCGGGGAGGAGATTCCTTTCTACCAGGGGATGGGCGCTCTGATCGACCAGAATGGAGAAGCGATCGGGTGGGGTGCGCCGCCGGAACCCCTCCCGGTTTCTGACCGCTGTCTCCGTATCGACACCTACGATCTGGGCGCAATCGACGTTGGCGACAGGCAGACCCTCGATCTGACTTTTGAGATGACTCCCTATGGCATCACGCTGCAGCAGCGAACACTGATGCCACCCGATCAATTCGACGCGATGAAGGAGGGTCCAGAGGCGCCTTTTACATTCGATTTCAGCATCCCGCTGGTCGATGGGCGGCGTACGCTAGACACCCCCCTCAGAGCGACTGACCAGGATATCACGGTCATTCTGCAGCGGGTCAACGTGACTCCCTCCCAGGCTCATGCGATCGTCTGCTTTCTGCCGCCCGATCCGGCGCGCCAGTGGACGGCCATACCGAACCTCACCACGAGTCAGGGCGCAGTGGCGGGCGGCGGGGGCGCGCAGCCCTTCATGGATGGCGATCTCACGTGTACCGACTTTACCTACTTCGCCGGGATGCTCGATTACACGGGGGAATGGCGACTTGAAGTCACGGAACTGGTTGGCTTCGGCAGTGGTGGCGGGGATGACCAGCAGCGCATCGCTGGCTCATGGGTATTTAATTTCGCCGTGCCATAGCCGGCTCTTCAGGGCAGCATTGGGCGGCTACCCCCCCTGGCTTGTCGAATCGTGCCAGACCAGAGGGGGGTAAGCGCGCCGCACGGCGTAGTACAGCGGGACGGATACCAGCACCCCGGCGATGATCTGGGCGACGTTCGGGGCGATCTCCAGCGCCGCTTCCATGCCAACCAGGATGAGACCGGCGATGAAGTAGCCCCCGATCAGGATCGCGCCGCACACCACCGACGCCGCAACCAGCCGCCACGGCTCACCCCGGCCGCGCACGAGATACCCGGCGCCGAAGCCCATCAGGCCGTGGATGATCAGAGTGAAGATCGCCCACTGGGCATAGGGGGAGGTCAGGTCAGCCAGGGCCGTGCCCAGCCCGCCGGCGATAGCGCCGACGACCGGGCCGAAGGCGAACGCTGTGAACAACACGCCGGCGTCGCCGAGATGGACATAACCGCCGATGGGGGTGGGAATCTGCACGCCGCGCGTCAGGGCGAAGATTACGGCAGTCATGACGCCGGTCAACGCCAGAGTACGGGGATCGCTTATCTCTCGTTTGAACATGGCGCACCCCTTATGGATATCCTGTGATGTCTGCCAGTGCTGCCGATCGATTCGTTACAACGGCTCAAGATGCTCTTCTGACCAGGCGTCGTAACGCGCGGCTATGGCGAGCGTCAGAGGACCGGGGCGACCGTCGCTTATCAGATGGTCATCAATGGCCGCAATGGGCACAATCCCGCGGCTGCTGCTGGTGAGAAAGGCCTCGCTGACCCGGGGCAGGTCCGCCAGCGCCACCGGTTGCTCCCGCAGCGGGAGCACCTCCGGCGCGACAGTCATCACGATGCTCCGGCTGATACCGTAGAGGATGCCTTCGCGAGCTGTCCGCAGCTCGCCATCCAGCACCGCATAAAAGTTGCTGCTCAACCCTTCCAGAAGGCAGCCCTCTGGATTGATCAACAGCCCTTCGTAGGCGTTGGCAGCGGCGAGGCGGTCGGCAAATGGCGCGCGCCGGTCCATCCAGCGCGTATCTTTGGCTGCCGGATTGTCGCGCTGCCCGGCGAACGTGATCACGCGCACGCCGTTTATACGGGCTTCCGGCGGCACAGGTTTGAGCGGCTCCAGAGCAAAGTAGAGGGTATCTGGATTCTGGGCCGGGATCGTGATCCGGAAGCGCGTTTCGGCGTAACCAGCCTGTTCGATGAGCTGTCGGAGCGCCGCGCGCAGGGCGGGGCGGTCGAGCGTAATTGATCCGCCGGTCAGGCGCGCCGATTCTTCCAGCCGATTCAGATGGGCGTCAAACTTCAGGACGTAGAATCTCCGGTATGTCCGGCCCACGGTGTAGACGCCCGAAGGCTCAAAATGCACGGCCTCGGCCAGCGACTCCGCCCGGTAGGGAGTCGGCTCCAGCCCGCCTGGGGTGAGGATAGCGGTGACAATGGAAACGGGTGTATTCATAGCCGGGCATTGTACCGTTCTGAATGCAAAACCTCAATACGCATGAGCGGTTTCAGTTGGGCATTGCCTGTTTCAGCCCCGGAAGAAGTTGCTCACGAAGAACCACAGATTCGCCGGGCGCTCCGCCAGTCGGCGCATGAAATACGGATACCACTGCGTGCCAAAAGGCACATAGACACGCATGGTGAAGCCCTGTCGGGCCAGTTCGCGCTGCAGGTCGTTCCGGATGCCGTACAGCATCTGAAATTCAAACCGCTCGTTGGGGACATTCCGCTCGCGCGCGTACTCACGCATAGTGTCGATGATCCGCGCGTCGTGGCTGGCGACGGCCAGATAGGCCCCGGTCTGCGCCGCGTCAGGGTCTACGTAAGCGCGCATTAACTTTACGTAATTGGCATCAACATCGGCTTTCTTAGGGAAGGCCCGATCAGATGGCTCCTTATAGGCGCCCTTACATAGACGCACAAAGGCGCCTTCCTGATGCAGCTCGGCCATATCCTGCTCACTTCGATACAGGTAGGACTGTATCACTGTCCCGAGGTTAGTGAAGCCTTCGTCCCGTAAGGTGCGAAAGATGCGGAGGGTGACGTCAGTGTATGCGCTGCTCTCCATGTCGATGGTGACGTGGTTGTTGGTCCGGGCTGCGTGGGTCAGGATACGGCGCAGGTTGGTCAGGCAGGTGTCATCGGAAATATCCAGGCCGAGCTGGGTGAGCTTGAGCGATACTGTCGCCTTCAGGTTATGCCCGGTGATAGTGTCCAGCAGGCCGATATACTGGGTTGCGGCATCAGCGGCATCCGCTTCTGATTGCGTCGCTTCCCCCAGATAGTCCAGCGTCACCGGCAGGCCCTCGGCGTTCAGCTTCTTAACTGCTTCAACCGCTTCCTCCAGACTTTCCCCGGCTACGAATCGCCGCGCCACTCTCCTCGCCAGGAAGAAGTGCGAGATCAGATTTTTAGCCCAGGACGCCCCCGAAAGGTACAACAGAAACGAACGCAGCATAGCCCCGACTCTCCAGAATAACCGAGACGACACGCAGGTGCGAAAGTATTGTACTCCAATCGAACAACTTTGCCTCTGAATGCCCCTGTGAGAAATAAACACCCCGGACAAGCGAGCGATCGTTCGGGGTGTTTCTGTGCATCGGAGGCTGCTCTCCCTGACATCTGCTGCGGAGCTATAGCTCTCGCGGCGCCCCGAGCCGGCTTCGCTCTTCGTCGATAATGCTCTCATCCAGCTTTACGAACAGCGGGGTGATCGGGCCGAATTTCTGCCCGCTTGGGAGCTCGCTTGGCTCCCATGTGCCGGCGGCGCTGCTGTTGTCCAGCACCAGAGCCTCGTGACTTCGCTCGGCCTCCTGGTAGACTACGATCTGCTGCTCCCCGAACAGACGATCCGGGTACCCCAGCATCGTGTGAAGCTGCTGTGCGGTGAAGGGCAGGTAGGGAGCCAGGGCGATCTTGAGATTGTCGATGACGCGCAGGATGACGTAGACAACCGTCGCGGCGGCCTGCGGGTCCGTATTGATCAGCTTCCACGGCGCGCGCCGATCCAGGTATACGTTGGCCTCTTGTACGACGCGCATCGCTTCCTGGAGGCCGGCCCGTAGCTTGACCGCAGCAATCAGATCGCCAACGGAGGTGACAGTGGCTACGCTCAGGGCGAGGATGGCCCTGTCCTCATCGGTTAGCTCGCCCGGAGTCGGTACAGCGTTGTCAAAGCGTTTGCTGGCGAAGCCGAGCATCCGGTTGACCAGATTGCCCCAGGCCGCAACCAGTTCGTTATTGATCCGACTGAAAAAGCCATCCCAGGCGAAGTCGGAATCGCGCGTTTCCGGGAAGGTCATGGTGACGTAGTAGCGGATGGCGTCTGGCTGATACCGTGTCAGGATATCCGGCAGCCAGATCGCCCAGTTGCGGCTTTTGGAGAACTGCCGTCCTTCGATGTTCATAAATTCATTGGCCGGCACATCATAAGGCAGCGAGATCGGACGGCTGTCAGTGTCATAAATGCCGCTGATGCCCATCAGCTCAGCAGGCCAGATGACCGTATGAAACGGGATGTTATCCTTGCCGATGAAGTTATAAATTTTGGCATCCGGGTTATACCACCAGTCCTTCCAGGCGTCAGGCCGGCCGATGTTGTGCGCCCATTCGATGCTGGCCGTCAGGTAGCCCATCACCGCCTCGAACCAGACATAAAGTCGCTTGTCCTCCCACCCTTCCAGGGGGACATTAATGCCCCAGTCCAGGTCGCGGGTGATGGCCCGGGGTTGCAGATTTTCGGCGTAATTGGTGCTGAAGTTGAGCACGTTGTCGCGCCAGTGACCGGAGCGGCCGGCCCACTGAAGGTATTGCTGGAGACGCTCGCCAAAAGCGGGCAGATCAAAGAAGTAATGTTCTGTCTCGCGGATCACGGGTGTAGAGCCGTCCAGTTTGCTGCGTGGATTAATCAACTTCGTGGCGTCCAGCAGCGTGCCGCAGTTGTCGCACTGGTCGCCGCGGGCGTCATTGAACCCGCAGATATAGCAGGTCCCCTCCACCAGCCGGTCCGGCAGGAAGCGATGCTGTGATTCGCTGTAAAGCTGCTGCTGGGTCTGGCGGAAGAGGTAGCCGCGCTCCAGCAACTTCAGGAATACATCGCGGGCGATATGATGGTGATTTTCGGTATCGGTATGGGTGAACAGATCGTAACTGATGCCAACATCGCGCTGGGTAGTCAGAAAGCGGCTGTGATACCTCTCGAATAAATCGCGCGGGGTGACGCCAAATTTATCGGCCTCTACTGAGATTGGCGTGCCGTGCGAATCGGATCCGCTGACCATCAGGACATGATTGCCCTTGAGCCGGTGATAACGGGCGAAGATATCGGCGGGCAAATAGGCCCCTGCCAGGTGGCCGACGTGCAGATCGCCGTTGGCATACGGCCAGGCGACGGAGACGTGGATGAATTCGCTCATGGCTTGTCACTCCTTGTGTGTGTGATGATCAAATAATCGACTGGCAAAAGACAACAAAAAACCGCCAGCGCGAGGCAGGCGGTTGAGGTTCGCGAGCCGGATGGTCGGGCGGCGTCAGGCAGACGGGCGCGACCGGTGCCAGCAGAGGGCCTCGCCACCCCGCCGGCACGGCTCGCAGCACATCATGCCCATCATCATGCCGTTCCGCGCGCTCTCGTTCATATGTGGTAGTGTAAAGGGGGAGGGGTGGGATGTCAAGCCTCTGGTAGCGGCGGGCGGCTGTCTGTTCCGGCCACCATCAAGGCAGTATCTTCTTCGCCGCTTCCCAGATTTCACCTGCTGTAATGCCGTCCTTCTCCCAGGACCAGCCGGCGGGCGGGCCACTGACAACCCCGGCGACAGGGAGGGGATAAGGGCGCCACGCGGCAATAGCCCGATCTGGCGGCACGAATGGTCCATAGCGGCGGGGATCGGACGGGCCGAAGATCATGACAGTGGGCGCGCCCGCCGCGGCCATCAGATGTACCAGCCCGGTATCAGGACCAATCACCAGAGCAGAAGTTTTCCCCAGCGCAGAGATTTGCTGAAAGTCCAGGATATTGACCAGCGAGAGCGGATTCAGGCTGCTCAGGATTTCATGAAGCTCATCAGCGCGGCTGCGGTCGCCCGGCCCGCCGAGGATCGCGACTCGCGCATGCAGATGCGCCACCGCACGCGCGGCAACATTGGCCAGCAGCTCCACCGGAGGTCGCTTTTCGACCATGCGCATGCCGGGATTCTGGCCGCCGCCGACATGGACCACGACCAGCCCGTTGCCAGCGCGCAGCGGCCGGGGCAGGGCGGCAATCTGATCGTCGGATATGGGGATATTGGCCCAGCAATCCGCGACATCCAGCCCCAGCGCGCGGGCTACATCCAGGTAGATATCCGCTTCGTGGCGCACTTCGCCCGGATCGATTGGCGCTTTGACGGTGTAGAATCGGCCGCGCCCCGCTGAATCCAGGCCGGCGCGAACGGATATGCCTGCCAGCCGAACAGCCAATCCTGGCAGAGGAGAGCGCTCCGGCACGACAGCCAGATCATACCGCCTACGCTGAATCTGCCGCGCCAGCCTGAAGAGGCCGGCCGGCGTCTTCGCCGGGTTAGCCTTCCGACCAGTTGGCAGGAGATCATCCAGCAGCGGGTGACCGTTGATAGCGGCGGCGCTGTGATCGCCCACAGCCCAGGTGATGTGCGCCCGGGGGTAGGCCCGACGGATGGCCGTCAGGAGCGGCGTTGCCAGGACGACATCGCCAATGCAGCAGGTTTTGAGGAGCAGGATGCGGCTGGCTGGCGGAGGTACGGACATAAGATTTACACCTGGGCTGTCGGCTGGTATCATTGTCGCTTCAGCGGTTAAGTATGCCACAGAAAGATGGCCGGCGCGGGGAAGAAGGGCGCTAAATGGCTGCGGGATTCTGTGGGTATTTTGGGAAATTCGCCCTTGCGCGCATCCCTAAACAGTGTATAATGATTATACGTGCGCAGGCTGCGCTGGTGAAACGCCGCGCACATGTAAAACTGAACATCAGGGAGGTGACGAACACAACGGCACAATTCAGGTGAAAACTTGATCAGTCGTGTGTCCGTAACCGACAGGGCAGTAAAAGTCGGTTTTTTGTTCCCTGAAGCACCTTAACAAGAGAATAGTGGGAAAGAGGTAAGGAAGAGAGCAGGAAAGAACCCTAACAGGTCATCCCGAGGGATGGTCTGTG